>ENA-OWOZ01000228-OWOZ01000228.1-bioreactor-metagenome-genome-assembly--contig:-NODE-228-length-80074-cov-4.600723_pt1 | contig 80074 bp, 75 predicted proteins | sample MGYA00238140_ERZ651804 | MGnify/ENA primary metagenome ERZ651804 (study PRJEB26910, sample SAMN07631232) | bioreactor metagenome | isolation source: Switchgrass digestor | place: USA: Dartmouth...
TCTAGGTTTTTGTTCACTTTTATGTCATTATTATACTTTCCCTTTTAGGGAACGAATTTGTGAGACAATGTACTAGTGCATTTATATTGTTTTTAGTTACTCTTATACTAGGGTTGATGGTGCTGGTTTCAATATCAATGTTAATTTATATATCCGTATTTATAACAATGAATCCAACAGGTTCAATGTTAATGTTCAGCGTTCTGGGTGAATTTTTAGCCGGGGCGGTTATACCCATACCACTTATGCCTGTATGGCTTCAAAGAATAGCTTATATTTTGCCTTTCAGACTGGCATCTGACTTGCCCTTCAGAGTATACAGCGGCAATATCTCGGTTGAAGAAGCATTGGCAAGTATTGTGGTTCAGCTTGTATGGCTTGTGATACTTGTACTTGGCGGAAAATTTTTGTTTGGTAAAGTTTTAAAAAGAGTTGTAGTACAAGGGGGTTAAAGGGCAAATGAAACTGTATTTTAAATACCTTTTGATGCTTTTTAAAGCACAGATGCAATACAGGGCTTCTTTCTGGCTGCTTTCACTGGGACAGTTTTTTGTGCCTTTCTCTGTTTTCGCAGGGTTATGTTTTCTGTTCGAAAGATTCGGCAATATAAAAGGATGGACATTTTTTGAAGTGGCATTATGTTTCCCCGTGGTACATATAGCTTTTTCTGTCAGTGAATGTTTTGCAAGGGGTTTTGATACTTTTTCAGGCTTGGTATCAAGCTGTAAATTTGATAGAATTCTTGTAAGACCGCGTAATACAGTTGTGCAGGTTTTGGAATGGCAGTTTGAGTTTACAAGGGTAGGCAGATTTCTGCAAGGCTTGATTGTATTGATATTGGCATTAATAAAACTGGATATTGATTGGAGTATAATAAAGGTAGTTACATTGATATTAATGATTGTGAGCGGAATATTTGTTTTTACCGGCATATATATTCTGGCAGCCACTTTATGTTTTTGGACAATTCAAGGTATAGAAGTGGCTAATATATTTACTGACGGAGGAAGGGAAATGTCCCAGTATCCACTTGGTATCTACAGGAAATGGATAACCAGGCTTTTTACTTTTGTCATCCCTTTCAGATGCGTGAATTATTATCCGCTAATGTTTGTCCTGGGAAGGGTTAATGGTAATCAAGTTTTATACATGCTTTCACCCCTTTATGGGATTTTATTCATCATCCCATGCTTTTATGCCTGGAAAGTGGGAGTAAAGCATTACAGGTCTACCGGCTCATAAATTAACACAGGAGATGAGAAAAAAATGATTATCAGTGCAAGCCGGAGGACTGATATACCGGCATTATACAGTGATTGGTTTTTTAAAAGAATTAAAGAAGGATATGTTTTGGTAAAGAATCCGATGAATGTGCGCCAGGTCAGTAAGGTATCGCTGAAAAGGGAAGCGGTGGATTGTATAGTTTTCTGGACAAAAAACCCTTATAATATGCTGCCAAAGCTGGATTTGATAAAAGATTACCAATATTACTTCCAATTCACATTGAATCCATATAATAATGCAATTGAGACAAATCTGCGCTCAAAATCTGTAATAATTGATACTTTCAAGAGATTGTCGGATAAAATTGGCCCTGACAGGGTCATATGGCGCTATGATCCTATAATTCTGAATGCTGATTTAAATATTAACTACCATGAAAAATTTTTTGAGGTTTTAGCTAAAGGATTAGAGGGATACACATCAAGATGTGTGATAAGTTTTATTGATTATTATAGGAAAATAGATAAAAATTTAAAAAAATATGATATATATGAAATTGACGATACAAAGAAAAGAGTACTCGCAGAAAAGATAGTTAATATTGCAAAGGCATATAGCATAAAAATAGAAACATGTGCAGAAGAGATAGATCTGGATGATCTTGGCATAGAGCATGCCAGGTGTATTGACCCTTTTTTGATAGAATCCCTTCTGGGAATGAAAACTAAATTAAAAAAGGATTTAAACCAGAGAAAAGCTTGCGGATGTATCACAAGTGTAGATATAGGAGCATATAATACGTGTACACATGGATGTATTTATTGTTACGCAAATTACAGCAGCAAGTCAGTAAAAAGGAATATGGATAATTACGATATAAACTCACCTTTGCTATGCAGCAGGTTAGATGAAAATGACAGGATTGTTGAAAAGAATATTGGATCTTCTGTAGTACCCTAATATTTATATATAAAGAATTTGATGAATTCAAATATAATAGGAATTTTGCAAAGTTTACTTAAGATAAAGAAGCCGCTTTTTGAAGTGCAGAGTTTAATGTTAAAGCTGATAGGAAAGTCTGATTTGCTCTCCTGTCTGGAAGCTATATATAAAGTTATGAAACTTCAGCTTTGGAATTTGGATTAACTGAGAGTAACTGTTCCGACAGAGGAAGGGCAAACATGCCATATTAAAATTGTGGCTTAATTTAGTCATTAAGGCACTTGTGGCTTTATTACGGTAATAAAGGCTAAGATAAAAAGTGAATAACCGACTGTATTCTGATAAAGCATAAAAAATCCAGCTTAAATCAGTATTTGACCGCCGGAAAAATTATTGATATTATAGTGCTGAATAATAAACTGTGAGTTAGTGATTATTTATGTTGACATAAAATTATATATAATGGAGAATGATTTATGGGAAGCTATCGTAAGACAGCTTCTATTTCCAGGATATAAATTTATTATTGCAAGGAGAATGTTATGCAATTATTTAATGCCAGTTCGTTATTTAGTGAAGAAGCTCAAAAAGAAATTTTAAGTATTATAGATGATCAGGAAAAATTAAGAAACAGAGTAATTGAAGCTAAAAAAACGCTGTTGAAAATGTATAATTTTAAAGCTTATAAATTGCCGGAGGATTTTACTTCCAATTCATATATAATAGCAACCAATCATTTAACTGATACTGATGCCCCGCTGATAATAAGCTATTATTATGAGATTATGCATAAGGTTACAGATACTTATCCGCAGTTATTTGTTTTTGCTAAGGAAAACTGTTTCAACGGCGTTTCCATTCCTAAAGAATTGATGCCGCTGCTGGAGATGGAAAAGGTTTTTCCGGTTGACCGTAAAAGCTTTGGAGGCTCAGTGGCAGCAATGAAAGCTGCGAGAAAGTGGTTTGCTGAAGGTAAAAAACCGAAGCATTTTCTTATATTCGCTCAGGGAACTATTTATGATATAAATAAAGACAAAGCAGAAGATATTGAACAGGGAGCATTTTGGTTAGCCAGAATGCTTGGCATTCCTGTTTTGCCTGCTTTTATCGAGCAGGCTGTTGAAGGCGCTGAAAATCGTATGGTATTTGCAGAACCGATTCATGTGCCGAAAGACTGCCGAAATTTTGATCCTTATAAACAATTATGGTTGGACAGGGTAATTCAGGCACAGAATGAATTAGTAACCCTTACGGGAATTCCGGCAAGAGAAGCTGTGCTTGATGAAGAGCATAAAACTAGAAAAAGGTTTAAACCGACTTAATCATTATAAGGTACTGTCCTTTCTTAAGAACAGTACCTTTTTTATATAAAAGTTTGATAGTTATTTCTTAATAAAATAAAAATCCAGCTTTAATAAGCAGGTTTACCGTTTTAAGCAATAGTAAATAAAGAGGAGGTTCTTTATCACCTTTCAAGTATATTATAGGGATAAAGTTCCAACTTGTCTGGAAAATAAAAGAAAAAATATGTAAAAACATGTTTGGAAATTTTCATAAGTCTGCTAAGCATTTGAATATTACATAAGTATACGTTTCGGGTTTTATATATATTTCTTAATTATGTAATATTTAATTACCGGCCGGCCAAATTTAATCAGAGCTTCAAATTTGACAGTTTGACTCTTTCAAATAAGAAGCTTTTGTTAAAATAAAAGGAGGCTGAAAATATGAAAAACAAATATGGTCAACATATATTCAACGAGCAGAAACCCTATATAGAAGCCGGTATATGCGATTCCGTAACGAGTATAAAGAGCAATACTTAAAAGCATTAGGGCTTGAGAACGGAATGAGTATACTGGAAGTGGGCTGCGGCCCGGGGCTTCTATGCCACAGTCTAAAAGAATGGCTGCCCGACAGCAGCATTACAGGACTAGACAGAGACAGTTATTTTATTGAGTTTGCTAAAGAAAAAAGCCTTGAGAAGGGACTTGACTGCAAGTTTGTAGAAGGAGATGCGGCAAACCTTCCATTTAAAGATAATTCTTTTGATGCCTGCACATCGCATACAGTGATTGAACATGTGGAAACAATCTGTTGATTTTTTAGAAATTACTCTGGCTCCTGATAGCTTCAATCAGGATTTTAGTACCAAAGTCGAACTTATTGAAGCAAACCGCCAGATAGCCTTGGATGCGATTGTACTTGGACAGAATATCGCACCGGGAGTGTGGAGCGAAAGCGAAGTTGATAGGCTAAAAGAACTGGTAAATAAACGCTATGATGATAGATTAAAGATGCTTAATGAAGGCAAAAAAATATGGGATATTGCAGTTTCTATGCTGATGATAGTGAATGGGTATAAATGCTGATTGAAATTAGGCAAATGCAACTTGGAGCTATAGGAAGTACAGATATTGCAATATGAGCATAACAAATTACATAAAATGCTTTGCTGCGTTTATAACTGACTAGGAAATAATACAAAATAATGTACAGTAAGTAGAGGTTACTTATTGATAAATAGGGGTGAAAATCATTGGAAATAGATATATATCATCTAATTGAAGGGGCAAGGAAAGCAGTCGGGCTTACAGTTGTGATAGACGTTTTCAGAGCGTTTTCTGTTGCATGTTACGTAAGCGCAAATGGAGCAAAGGACATAATTCCTGTTGGAGATATTGAACTGGCGTACAAACTCAAAAGGGAAAATCCTGATTTAATTTTAATGGGTGAAAGAAAGGGTAAAATTCAACCCGGATTCGATTTTGGGAATTCACCTGCTCACATTGAAAATGTGAATTTCAGTGGTAAAACAGTTGTACATACAACCAGCGCAGGAACGCAGGGTATAGTAAATGCAGTAAATGCGGATGAAATAATCACAGGAAGCTTTGTTAATATATATGCAGTTGTTGATTATATAAAAATGCGTAAACCTCAGAAGGTATCATTGGTATGCATGGGAGACAGAGCGTTAAGCCACAGTGACGAAGATACATTTTGTGCCGAGTATATAAGAAGCTTATTGCTTGGTATTCCATATGATATAGATGAAGCGAAAGAAAAATTAAAGATTGGGAGCGGAAAGAGGTTTTTTGACATCAGGAATAATGATTGGTCGCCGGAAAGGGACTTCTATATGTGTCTTGATGTTGGAAAGTTTGACTTTGTATTAAAAGCAGAAAAAAATACTAGTGGATTGTTTCATTTAAGGAAGATTAAAATTAATATGTAAAAATAATTAATTTAAGTAAAAACACAATTGGACCTATGTCTGATTGTGTTTTTTATTGTAATTATGATTATAAATATGACTGTTTTTTGTCATATTTATAAGATATAATATTAGGGGTGATTAAAAATATGAAGATAAACCGCTTATTGGAAATAATAATAATCTTGTTAAACAGAGGTACAGTTACTGCCAGAGAACTTGCTGAAAGGTTTAGTGTATCAACAAGAACCATATACAGAGATATTGATATATTGTCAAGTGCAGGAGTTCCGGTTTATACAAGTAAGGGTAAAAATGGCGGAGTATCACTTCTGGAAGGCTATTCATTGAATAACACTTTTATATCAGATCATGAGAGTGAAAGCTTGATTCTTGCATTAAAGACTTTGCAGGCAACCAAATATCCGGTAATAGATATAGTGCTTGATAAAATAGGTGCTGTTTTTAAAAATGCCAATTCGGCAGATTGGGTACATATAGACTTTACTCCCTGGGGAAGCAGGCCTAACGAAAATAACAAATTTAACGAAGTAAAAAAGGCAATACTTGAGCGGAAGGTAATTTCTTTTGACTATATAAATTCTGAAGGAATCAGAAGTTCTCGCAGTATTGAGCCTATGAAGCTGATATTTAAGGGACAGGCCTGGTATTTATGGGGTTATTGCAGAGCAAGGAATGACTTCAGAACCTTCCGTATTTCAAGAATCAAGAATGTAAATGTAACAAACGAGGTATTTGTAAAAAGAAAGAGTGACGAAGCTAAAGTCATAGGTCAGAGTGAAAAGCAAACAAAGCTTGTTAATCTTAAGTTAAAATTTTACCCCCAGGCGCTGCACAGGTTATATGATGATTTTGATGATGAGCTTATCATAAAAAATGCCGATGGCACATGCAAAGTATCAGTTACGTTCCCTGAAGATGAGTGGGTTTACGGGTATATTATGTCATTCGGATGTTATGTTGAGGTACTCGAACCTGAACATATTCGTGAAATTATAAAACTTAGAATGGAAAAAGCACTGGGATATTATGGTAAATAATCTTAATATGACATACTATTGTCAGATTTGTTGGTATATAATATCATAAAAAAATTAAGTAGTGGGTGTTAATGGCAAATAAGGCTATGAGAGTTATCGAAAGCATAAAAGATAATGCAGGCTCTGAAATATATGAGAATATTAATAAGCTCTGCGGAAGCCTGAATGAAAAAGCTACTCCTAACAGCCAGTCCAAGCATGTAAAAAGTGTACTGATTGGACTTAAGAATAATTATGGTCCCGAGCTGGTTAAAAAGTTATGAAACCTTGCGGGTATCAATGTATTTCGGACGGAATTATTGAAAAAGCGAAGAAAGCATATAAAAAAACTGACAGTCTGGACATTTTCTTGCACTTTTGAATGAACAGCATATAGGCGGCGGCAAATTGCATATAAAAGACGGTAAAATTATCGTCATATATACTAAATGCTATTGCGGACTGGCCAAGTATGTGAAAGATATGCCTTATGAATATTGCTATTGTTCTACCGGATGGTTTGAAAGGCTTTTTACATCAGTACTTGAAAAAGAAGTAGAAGTCAGAAAACTGCAAACGATTACTGAGGGTTATGATAAATGTGTGTTTGAGATTAATATTCAGGAGTGAAAAGAGTGCATTACAAAGAAGCAAAAACTATTCTGTCTCCCAAAAACGGAATGAATATATATAGGGGATGCTCCCACGGCTGTATTTACTGTGACAGCAGAAGTAACTGTTATAATATGGATCATGATTTTGAAGATATTGAGGTAAAAGTAAATGCTCCTGAATTGCTGGAAATGGCGCTCCGTAAGAAACGGAAAAAGTGCATGATTGGCACAGGTGCGATGTGTGACCCTTATTTGCATATTGAGACAAAGCTGGAATATACGCGCAGATGTTTGGAGATTATTGATAAGTATGGTTTTGGACTCTCTATATTAACAAAATCAAACCGTATTTTGCGTGATCTGGATATTTTAAAAAGTATAAATGAAAAATCCAAATGTGTAGTTCAAATGACACTTACCACTTATGATGAAAACTTATGCAAAATCTTAGAGCCTAATGTGTGTACAACAAAGGAAAGGTTTAAAGTCCTTGAAATTATGCGTGATAATGGTATTCCAACCGTAGTGTGGCTGTGTCCGATTTTGCCTTTTATAAATGATACTGAGGAGAACTTAAGAGGTATACTAGATTATTGTATCAAAGCCAAGGTATATGGCATTATTTGTTTTGATATAGGCGTGACCTTGCGCAGCGGGGACAGGGAATATTTTTACTCAAAGCTTGATGAACATTTTCCCGGACTTAAGCAAAAATATCATAAAAGGTATGGCTATAGTTATGTAATCAGAAGCGATAATAGCGACAGGCTGATGAAAATATTTCACGATGAATGCAAGAAAAATGGAATTGTTAGCAACTGTAATGAAATATTTAAGTATCTGCATACTTATGAAGATAAGCAGAAGATAGAACAGATAAGCTTGTTTGATATTTAAATAGAAAGGAGAAGTGAAAGTAATGATCGAATTGCCGGAGTCTGTTGTACTTGCACAGCAGATTAATGATACCTTAAGCGGAAAGAAAGTAATGAATGTAATTGCTGCCCAAAGCCCTCATAAATTTGCATGGTTTCATGGTGATCCTCAGTGCTATCATGAATTGCTTGAAGGGAAGACGATAGGCAAGGCATCGGGTTTTGGAGGAATGATAGAAATACAGGCTGAAGATGCGGTAATATTATTTGCTGAAGGGGTAAACTTAAGATTTCATGGTGAAAATGACAAACATCCCAGGAAGCATCAGTTGTTAATAGAGTTTGAAGATTTTACGGCTATAAGCGCCGCGGTTCAGATGTACGGAGGTTTATGGTGTTTTAAAGAGAGGAATTTCAAGAATAAGTATTATGACATGGCAAAGGACAAGCCTTCTCCTCTTTCAAATGAATTTGACAGAGCTTATTATGACAGTATCATTTCTGCTCCGGGGGTTGCAAAATTAAGTGCAAAAGCTTTGCTTGCAACAGATCAAAGAATACCAGGGCTTGGCAATGGTGTTTTACAGGATATCCTTTTTAATGCTAAAATTCACCCTAAGAAAAAGGTAAAAGATTTAAGTGAAGATGATAAGGATGCCCTTTTTGATTCTATGAAATCTACTCTTGCTGAAATGGCTTTTAAAGGCGGAAGAGATACCGAAAGGGATTTGTTTGGATGTTTTGGAGGATACAAAACCATACTAAGCAAGAATACCGCAGGCAAGCCATGTCCAGTATGCGGAGATATAATAAAGAAAGAAACATATATGGGCGGAAGTATATATTATTGCGGCAGTTGTCAAGCGATTTAAGAATTTGGTGTTCTATGATAAAAAATTATTATAACTGTTGTGTATATTTACATTCATTATTGTATTTTGTAAAATATGAACATAAAAATTCATAAAATGAGGTATTTCCTATGGCAGCTAACGCTTAATTTTCTTACACAAAGAAATAATAATTATGAGCATTTGTAGTTTTGAATATTACAAAGCTTATTTTGTTGTGCAATTGAAAATTAAGCGAGCTGTATGCTGTGTTGAATATATTAATAGTTATAAAGAATACAAGATTTTATACTGAAAAGTTATAGTTGAAGCTGTAACAGAAACATTTATCAAAAACAAAGCTATTAATGACACCATGCTCATTGTCTTAATTTTCAAGGCAATCGGTATGGTGTTTTTTACAGGCAGCATACAGCTTATGAAGGAGCTGCCAATGGAAATAAAGGTTAATATAAAGGGTTTTAAACTGGATTTATGACAAAAGGCATAGGCTGGAGAGGTAGATTGAGATGGTAAAGAAAAAAAGTACATATGATTATATAAAAGAAATACGCAGAAGTTGGGTCATAAATCCCAGAACAAGAGTACAGGAGAATAAATTGAAAAACAAGAAGAAACGAAGACAGGAAGAAAAGAAACTGATAAGGGATGAACTTAATTAATTTGTTGAGATTTGCCAGATATATTTTTATAGTATAGAAAGTGAATATATAAAGTACAGCAGCGGTGAGCATCAGAACAATACAGGCATACAGCTGAGTTTGCTTTATAAGGATTTGAAAGAGACAAATAAATACTCATTATGCTTGACATAACAGAAAATGTTATAATAAATATAGTAAAAACATATACATGCAGTAAAGCTAAAAGGTGAAGTGGATGCTTGCTGTTTTTATTTTAGGAGGCATTTATGGGAAGGAAGAAACAAGTGGTAATAGTAGGCGGAGGTGCAGCCGGAATAGTTGCTGCTATTTCTGCAAGAAGAGCAGGTGCTGATGTAACGATACTTGAAAGAAATCCAAGGATAGGCAAAAAGATACTGGCTACCGGAAACGGACGCTGCAATTATACTAATATAAATACGGATATCAACTTTTACAATGGTAAGAATCCCAAATTTGCCTACAGCGCATTGTCTAAATTTACGGTTGAAGATACTATAAGTTTTTTTGAGGAATTGGGCATTGAACATAAGGTAGAGGATTTTGGCAAGGTTTTTCCCATGTCAGACCAGGCTTCAAGCGTCCTTGATGTTTTATTGTATGAATTAAATGAATTAGGAGTAAATATAAATTGTGACGCTTATGTAAATGAAATAAGCAAGAATAAAGAAAGATTCAGGATAAAATTAGATAACGGGAAAGAGTATCAGGCTGACAGCGTTATAATATCAACAGGTGGTAAAGCTATGCCTTCCAGTGGGTCGGACGGAAACGGATACAAGCTGGCGGAAAAACTGGGTCATACAATTACTGATATATTCCCCGGCCTGGTGCAATTAATGCTGGATGGGGATTTTTTCAAGCGTATTGACGGGGTAAAATTTATAGGAACTGCTGAGATACTGCACAATAATAAATCCATAGCAAAAGACAGAGGGGATATACTTTTCACTAATTATGGAATATCCGGGCCTCCCATTTTGCAGATTAGCAGAAAAGCTGGGGAATTACTGAAAGATAATAAAGATGCATACTTAAAAGTAAATATAATGGATAGGATTTCAAGAGAAGAATTAAAGAAAATTATAAAGAGACGTTTTCAGGCAAATACTAAAAAGCCGCTTGATTTCAGTTTTGTTGGGCTCATTAATAAAAGACTGATACCTGTAGTGCTGACCGAAGCAGGTATTAGCGATATCAAGCGGACTGTTGGCAATATATCTTCCAGGGAGCTTGAGGATATTGTGAATATTTTAACGGACTGGAGATTTAAGGTCAGAGGGACAAAAGGATGGACCAGTGCGCAAGTGACAGCCGGAGGTATCAATACAAATGAGATAGATCAAAATACAATGCAATCCAGATTAGTAAAAGGCTTATTTTTTGCAGGTGAGATAATAGATATAGACGGGCAGTGCGGCGGATTCAATCTCCAATGGGCATGGTCATCGGGGTATATAGCAGGTATTAACGCAGCCGGGCAGTAAAAAATTATTGATAATATTTTATGTGCACATATGATATAATTATTTTATATTCTGTTATAAATAATAAGGAGCTTTGCTATGGATAAAAAAACTCTGATAGAAATGAAAAAAGACCTTGCTATGCTGCCTGTATTGATGGATAGATTAGACAAATTACAAAAAGATATTGCCAATGAAGAAGAAAATGTACGTGTATTATTAAACAAATATCAGGCGGAATCTTTGGATGTGGAACAGCTAAAAAAAGAGTCTCTGTCGGCTACAATTTTAAAATTAATAAGAAAATATGACGGCAAGCTTACTAAGGAAACGCAGGAAATGCTTGCTGCAAAGATGGAATATGACAAAGCATTGTCTAGAGTCAAAGAATTGTATGCTGAAAGGGATGATATTAATAAAAGAATTACGGTGCTTAGAAAGACTAAACGTACATATGAAGCGGAAATACGAAGACGGGAAGAAATCATAAAAAGTAAGATAAATGATGAAACTTCAATAAAATATAATAAACTGGTATCAGAACAGTACTTGCTTTCTAAGCAGATAATAGAGATAGACGAAGCTATCAGAGCGGCCAATAAAGTAATTAAAACAGCAGGCATAGCAGCCAAGCACTTAAAAAGCGCAGAAGAATGGGCTACATTTGATATATGGGCAAGAGGCGGTATAATCAGCCACATGGCGAAATATGACCATTTAGACAGCGCACAAGCTGATTTTAACAGAATGAATTCCCAGATCAAAAATTTAAACAAGGAGCTACATGATATCAATTTGCCCGATAAATTAGATTTAAATATAAAAGGAATTGATGCAAATACAAGAACGATGGATTTCCTGTTTGATAATATTTTTACAGATTTAAATGTACGCGACAGAATAAGAGAGGATAGCGAACGACTCAAAAAGCTTTTTTCAGAATTAAATGAAATTGTAAATAAATTAAAAGAAAGCAAATCGGCAATCCAAAAAATGATAGATGATATAGAAGAGCAAAAAAGTGAGCTTTTAATTTCAGAAGAATGAAGACAAGGGACAAAACCTTATATTTAAATATGTATTAAGGTATGTCCCTTTTAAAATAAAATGTATGTTATTATCATGGAGGAGTTTTTATTGTCAAATAAAATATTATATATATCTGATTTAGATGGTACATTGCTAAACAGTGAAAAAGAAGTCAGTGATTACAGTAGAACTGTCATAAACAGTCTGGTAGATAAAGGAATGCATTTTACTGTTGCAACCGCAAGGACAGCGGCAACTGCTGTAAAAATATTGTCCGGATTAAAAATTAGTGCTCCCGTTGTTTTAATGAACGGAGTTGTTATATATGATACAAATAAAGATATGTACATTAAGACTGAAGTTATACCAACCGCAGCAGTTTGCAAAATAATCAGGATCTTTAATAAACATGGTATTTCAGGATTTATGTATACTATAAATAATGATAAGCTGGTAACGTATTATGAAAATCTGGATACTCAGGCTCTGAAAGAGTTTCATGATGAAAGGGTACATAAGTATAATAAAAATTATAAGCGTACAGATAGTTTTTTGGATATAGTAGAAGATAATAATATTGTATATTTTTGCATGATAGATGAATATAATAAACTGGTCGGGGTATTAAATGAGTTAAAAGCTATTGATGAAATTGATATGGTGCTTTATAAATGTATTTACAGCGAGGATACATGGTATCTGGAAATATTCAGCTGTAACGCTTCAAAATACAATGCTGTAAAGTACTTGCGTGAAAAATACAAATATGACAGAATAGTGGGATTTGGTGATAATTTTAATGATATAGCGCTGCTTAAAGCATGCGATGAATTCTACGCTGTATCAAACGGCGTGGACGAACTGAAAGAAAAAGCAACCGGTGTTATAGGTGATAACTGTTCCGACGGGGTAGCAAAATTTCTTGAGGAAATTCATAAACATTCTTGACAAACCCATGTACACTATGTAATAATATCCCAAAATAGTGAGTTTGCTTAAGAATCCGGTAAGTATTGAAAAGTCAAATAAATATGGTCTTGATGACGTTTTATCCCCTATAATTTTAATAAATCCATATTTACCGGATTCGAGCAGCAAAGGGGCAATTGATTTGTCCTACACGTGAGAAGCCTCACGGAGTCACTTTTTAGTGATTCTGTGGGGTTTTTAATTAACTACATAAGTTAATGGACATATGAATAAATTATAATAAATAAATGTGATTAAATTGCGGAAATAGGGTATTTAATAAATAAAACAGGTTATTAATAACACAAGTTGTATATGAAGATATTAATATACAATTTTTTATTAAAAGGAGGTATTTACAATGACTAAAGAAATTACCATCAGACCATTGGACTGGATGCATGTGCAGGATGTTTACAAACCAAAACAGTCATTTAAAGTGTATGGACGTCTAATACCTGAATTTAAGGACGACAAATGGGTTTGGAAAGAAGAATTGTTCGAGAATATATACGATAAAGACTACCCAGGTTTGGAATTGGACTATTCACAATATATTAACAGCAGGAAAAGAGCCATATTTTTGGCATATATTGATAACGAGTGTGTTGGACGCATAATCTTACGTGAAAACTGGAACAAATATTGCTATGTAGAAGATATTGCGGTTGCCCGTGATTACAGGAGAATGGGTATAGGCAAAAAACTGATTGAAACAGCAGTAAAGTGGGCTAAGGAACAAAAAATGCCGGGATTCATGCTGGAAACTCAGGATGTAAATCTTGCAGCCTGCAAGCTTTATGCAAGCTGTGGCTTCATTCTGGGCGGTGTTGACACAATGCTGTACGGTAATGGGCCGAATAAAGGGGAGAAGGCTTTGTTCTGGTATATGAAATTTGAATAAATTTATAATATTATAAAAATAAATAGTTACAATAATGTACTAATATATAAATATAATTATATTTAGCCTAACTTAAATTTATTTGCTTACTATATTGTTATAGCTATACAGATGACACAAAGATATAAGTATCAGTAGGCATTAGGATAAGTCTATATTGTTGAGACTGATAAATATAGTAATTATTATAAAATTTCAAACAATTGTAAAGACTATCTGTATATTTAATAACAATATAGGAGGTACAAAATGGCTGTACAAAATGATATGACTGCCGACTTTCTACGTTCCGCATACGGAGGAGAAAGCATGGCACACATGCGTTATCTCATTTGGGGAGATATGGCTGAAAAGGAAGGCTTTAAAAATGTAAAAAGGCTGTTTGAGGCAATTGCTTATGCAGAATGGGCACATGCAAATAACCATTTCCGTGAACTAGGAGAGAGATCAGGAGGGGCTGATGTTACTGCCGGTGCAGTATTTGGAGCCGGCAAAACTGTTGATAATCTGCAAGGCGCTATTGACGGCGAATTGCATGAAGTCAATCAGATGTACCCTGTATATCTGAACGCAGCAAAGTTCCAAAATGAAAAGGGAGCAGAAAGAGCATTTCATTTTGCATTAGAAGCAGAAAAAATACATGCTCGGCTGTTTAAACAGGCACAGGATCAGGTTAGGCAGGGCAAGGATATAGAACTGGGACCGGTTTATATATGTCCTGTCTGCGGGTACACTGTTGCAGGGGAAGCTCCTGATGTATGCCCAATTTGCGGTGCTAAGAAAGAGAAATTTAAAGAATTTTAAGCTGTGAGCAAGCCATAAGCCGGAGAAAAATCTCCGGCTTTATTAATTTCAAATTAATTCCGATGTTGATTATGAGGTACATTTCATGAAGATATAATGATAGGGTTAATTATATATGAGTCATAATGTTTCTGAGTGTTGCAATTTGTGATATTATAATTTTTAAATACATAATAGAATGGTATGAAATTGATTTATTTATATGTGATTTGCAAAGAACTTGTACTTTAGCAGATTAATTAAAAAAATTCCGGAGGTTGAGTTAATGCTATACAGAGAAATACCTAAAACAGGTGACAAGCTGTCTGTGCTGGGATACGGATGCATGCGTTTTCCTCAAAGAAACGGCAGAATCGACGAAGAACGGACTGAAAAGCAGATTATAAGTGCAATTGAACGTGGAGTAAATTATTTTGATACAGCTTATATATATCATGGAGGCAAAAGTGAAAGTATCCTTGGAAAGATTCTGGAAAAGGGTTACAGGGATAAAGTAAAAATCGCTACAAAGCTTCCTCCCTATATGGTTCATTCCTATAATGATATGGAAAAGGTCTTGAATAATCAGCTAAGAAAACTCAGAACAGACCGCATAGACTATTATCTAATGCATGCCCTAAACAATATGGATGGCTGGGAGAGGCTAAAGAACCTTGGAATTTTAGAATTTTTGGAAAAAGCCAAAAATGAAGGTAAAATTATCAATATAGGATTTTCCTATCACGGAGATAAGGAAGACTTTAAGAGAATTGTTGATGATTATCCATGGGATTTCTGTCAGATACAATATAATTATATAGATGAGAATCTTCAGGCCGGTAAAGAGGGGCTTGAATATGCGTCTGAAAAAGGTCTTGGTGTAATAATTATGGAACCTTTGCGAGGAGGTTCACTTGTCGGCCGTATGCCGAAAGAAATACAAAATATTTGGGACAGGTCGGATATTAAAAGGTCTCCTGCAGAATGGGCGCTAAGATGGATTTGGAATCACCCTCAGGTAAATGTTGTTCTGTCCGGTATGAATGATGAAGCCCATATTGATGAAAATATTAGAATCGCAGAAGAAGCCTATCCCAATTCTTTGACGGAAGAGGAACTAAAGCTGTACAAAAACGTAAAAGCAGAATACAACAGATTAATGAAAGTGGGATGTACAGGATGCAGCTACTGCATGCCTTGCCCTGCAGGTGTAGACATACCTACCTGTTTCAGCTATTACAACAGCAGATTCCTGTTTAATAACAAGCATACAAGGTATCAATATGTAGGATTTACAGGCGGATTAACCGGAGGGAAACCTACCCGAGCTTCTTTGTGCGTTGAATGCGGCAAATGTGAGAAAGTTTGTCCGCAGCACCTCCCGATAAGAAAACACTTGAAGGAAGTTACAAAGGAAATGGAAGTGCCTTATCTAAAGCCGGTATTATGGCTTGCAGACAAATATTATAAAATTCGCGATAAGGCAAGATAAATCAGACTTTACAGTATACAGTGAGGTATTGAGAATAATGGAACTGACAAAAATCAACGGTAATACTTTTTATATTAATGCACCTACAAATATAGGAGTTTATAGTTTTAAAAACAAGAATTGCATTTTGGTTGATACAGGCATAAATAATTCTGCAGCAAGAAAGATTGACAATGTTTTGCTGGAGAATAATCTGCATACCAAGTATATAATTAATACTCACAGCCATAGTGATCACTGCGGCGGCAATAATTATTTCAGGAGTACTTATCCCGGTTGTGTTGTATATACATCATATAAAGAAAAAATATATATGGAGAACTCTGAGTTAAACTCAAATATGCTGTATTCTTCAACAGCTTTGAAAGAAATTGATAAAGACAGTAAAGATACTGTTGTAGATTATGTAATTGATTACGGAATAGTAAAAATAAACGATGAGAAATTTGAAATAATCAGTTTAAAAGGGCATTCACCTGAAGGGATAGGTATTATAACGCCGGATCGGGTATGTTTTTTGGGAGATTCGATATTCAGCCATTCGACTCTGGATAAATATTCCTTTCCATACTTATTTAATATAGAAGAAACTCTTCAAACCTTAAATAAAATTAAGGAAATAAATGCAGATTATTTTGTGGCAGGACATGCTGAAGGCATTATTTTAAGAGAGGAAATAGAAGAACTTGCAGACAGAAACATTCAAAATATCAATTATTATGCAGAGCAAATACTTGATATTTTAGACAGACCCTATACTAAAGAAGAAATTCTAGAAAATATATTAATACTGAATGACCTGTATGTGAATTTCAGGCAATATCATCTTAACTATTCCTCCATGTCCGCTTTCCTTACATATCTATGTGAAAACCAAAAAATAACCTATTCCGTAGAAAACGGCAGAGTCTATTATTATAAAGCATGAAGATGTAATTTAATTATGAAAATGGATAAAGGTAATATGAATAAAAGTATTGAAAATGTTGAAAAATTTCTGTTTGATACCAAAAATGTTTAGCGGAATTATGTTAATTATTGCTATACTATTTATATGAGTGTTTTTGCTTTATGCTTTCATAAGAATAATCGGAAATTGTAAAAAGCTGAAGGTTTCATTCAATATTAAAAAGGGTGATTTTATGAAACGTGTGATGTCAGTTTTTATGCTTGTTGTATTGATAATAGCAGTTGTTATAACACCTGGTGCAAGCAATATCTCTGCCGAACCGGATCTAAAGATTCAACCGGCTCCTACAGGTAAAGTACCTGCTTTTCCCGGAGCTGAAGGAGGAGGCATGTATACGACCGGAGGACGCGGAGGAGAAGTATATGAAGTAACTAACCTAAATGATTCCGGTGAAGGTTCTTTGCGTGATGCAGTGAGTAAAGGCAACAGAACGGTTGTATTCAGAGTTTCAGGTAATATAGAGCTGGAATCACCTCTGAATATAGCAGGATCTAATATAACTATTGCCGGACAGACAGCTCCAGGTGACGGCATATGTATTAAAAATTATGGTGTTGAAATCGGTGGAGACAATATCATAATAAGGTATATACGTGTAAGGCCCGGGGATTCATTTAAAAATCAGCAGGATGCATTTACATGTATGGACAGAAAGAATTTAATCATCGATCATTGTTCCTTTAGCTGGTCTACTGACGAAGTGTGTTCGCCTTACCAAAATGAAAACGTCACTGTGCAGTGGTCAATTATAGCAGAAAGCTTAAAGCTTTCTTCGCATCCAAAGGGAGCTCACGGCTATGGCGCTATATTCGGAGGTATAAATTCTACATACCATCATAATCTTATACTGCACCACAGCAGCAGAAATCCCCGCTTTGACGGCAATGGAGACGGTACCATAATACATAATAATGATTATGTAAATAATGTAGTATATAACTGGGGTTTTAATTCTGCATACGGCGGAGAGGTTAATGTTTATACCAATATGATTGCGAATTATTACAAGCCCGGTCCGGATACTTTAAAGGGTGTGATGAGCAGAATATTTGATGCCATAGACAAGGATTCAAAACTATATGTAGCTGAAAACTATGTCGAGGGTTCTGCTGAAGTCACGGCTGATAACTGGAAAGGCGTTAAGGAGATACCTTCAGAGGTTAATAAGCTGTCAGAGCCGGTACAGACTCTTGAAATAGCGAAACAGAGTGCACAGGATGCCTATAAGGCTGTTTTAGAAAATGCAGGGGCGACTCTTCCTAAAAGGGATGCACTTGATCAAAGATATGTAAATGATGTAATTAACGGTACAGGCAGGCAAATAAATTCACAGGAAGAAGTGGGCGGATGGCCTGAACTGACTCAAACTGAACCACCCGTAGATACGGATCATGACGGAATGCCTGATGAATGGGAAAAAGCAAACGGTTTGGATCCGCAAAATCCTGATGATAGAAATGATGATAATGATAATGACGGTTATACGAATCTGGAGGAATATCTAAACTCAATTACTACAAACGGTTCAAAAAATCCTACTGTGAAAATAAGCAATATATCTGATAATGCCGTATTCGATGCAAACAGCAGTGTTACTATCACAGCTGAGGCTTCAGACAGCGATGGTGAAATTGAAAAGGTTGTATTTTATGATGGCTCCACAAAAATAGGAGAAGTTCAGCAAAAGCCATATAGTATAAAAATAGACGCAATAGAAGAAGGGGAGCATTATTTGAGTGCAGTTGCCATTGACAATACGGGAACAAAAACCCAATCTGCCGTGCTGAGGGTTTATGCCAATGAAAATAATACAATTGAACCATGGGCTTCTAAAGATATTGGAAGTGTTAAAATATCCGGTTCATCTTCATTGGCGGATGACATACTTACAATAAAAGGCACAGGTAAAATAGGAGACGAAAAGGATGCATTTCACTATACTTATCAGAAGCTGAGCGGTGATGGGGAGATAACAGCAAAAATCACATTTGTAAAGCCTAAAGAAACAGATGCAACAGCAGGTATTATGATACGTGAATCCCTGGATGATGATTCACCTACAGCTCTTTTAGCATTGGCTTATAAAAAGGAAATGACAAAAAAAGCTGTATTTAAGAGCCGTGATGAAAAAGGCGCAAAAATGCAGTCCGTAACGGAACAGGACATATCAGATATGCCCTATTGGCTGAAGCTGGTTCGAAAAGAAGGGAAAATAACAGCTTATATATCCAGAATAGGTGGAGAAGATTGGGAAGAAATAGGATCAGTAGAAGATAAAATGAGAAGTGATGTATATATAGGATTTTCCATAGATTCAAACCAAAGTGACAACAATATTTGCAATTACTATAAAGCTGAGGTTTCTGATATTTTACTGACCGGAAATATTACAAGTGCAAGAGAAGAAGGATTAAGTTTAGGTTTGCCTGTTTATATAGCTGCAGGGGCGGTAATTGCAGTAATATTGTTCCTTTTGATGCTTTTTATAATAAAAAGAAAGAAAAAGAATAATAAAGATGTAACCGAATGAGAGATTGAAAGAAAATTACATACCCATTATTTAATAAAAAGCTAAAGGATATTAGGGCATAAAAAGGAATCCCATATGACATACAACTGTATGCATAGGGATTCCTTTTAACTTGTATAACAGGCTTATGAAGATGGATTATTAAATAAAAATCTGTTAGAGTTTCTGTATTGTGAGGGTGTATATCCGGTTGACTCCTTAAAAACCCTGCCAAAATGCGTTATGCTGTTATATCCGACTTTATGCGCAATCTCAGATATAGTGTAATGCGAACTGTCTAAAAGGTTATATGCGTTCTTTATTCTGATATTGTTCAGATACTCAGTGAATGAAAAACCTGTTATCTGTTTAAATGATTTTGTCAGACTGCTTACGCTGATATAAAATTTCTTAGCTATCATTGGAAGGGTTATATCTTCCATGTAATGCTCATTCATGTAATTTATAATATCATAGATTTTTTTATGTTTGGGATCTATATAATTCGTTTCTGAATAATTATTAGCACGAGTGAATCTGTTTATCAGTATTAAAAGCTCTGTAAGAAGTACATCCAGACATTCTTTGTACATTTCCGGTTCATTCAGGCATTCATGATTAATCCTGTAAACTAGATTTTTTAAAAGCTCCTGCTGCTGTTTATCTAAATGAAGCAAAGTCACATCCTTATCAAAGCAGGAAAAAAGCTCTAGATTGTGCAGTGTATCATTTAGTGTATTAAGAAAGGAATTTTTAAAATAAAAACAGGCACGCTCATAATGATGGGCATTGCTTATTCTGGAGGTTCGATGCCTTACATTGCTGTGGATTAATACCAGGTCACCCTTTTGCACATGATATGATTTGTTTTCTATAAAATAGTGTCGTTCACCTGAAATCAAAAAATATACTTCGTGTTCTTCATGAAAGTGATAACGGCTCATATTGGTATAATTGTACATGTTGTGGTATTGTATTCTGTAATGAGGGAAAAATTGCTCTGTGCAATAATTGCTTTGACCGTGCATAAAAAACACCTCAAATGTATTATTTAATATTATAGCATACTTGTACCTTTTTTGATATGAATTAAATTAAATATGATACATGAATTAATTGAATTTGAATGTATTTGAATGTTGATAATTGAAAATAAATATATTAAAATTTCTAATAAAAGAAAATATATTATTTTGCAAAAGACAGCCGCGTTATAGATATGTAAATATATATAAATAACTCTATTGCGCTGGTTGTTTTGTGGAAGGAAGCTTGTGGAGATGCCTTAGAGACTGTTAATGCGAGCATAAGTTAAGTGAATTCATCTGCTTGGGGAGAATAATTTTATATATAAATTTTGAATTATTCTGCAAGTTTGAATTCATAGCAGCTGAATTTACAGAGTATTGGTATCGTAACTCGGTTTCCTGGAATAAAAACAACTGGCACAATAAGTTGAATTATTATAAACAGGAGTATGAGAATGGACAAAGAAATATTGAATATGGAGGAAGCTGCAGAGCTTTTTGGTGTAAGCGTTAAGACTTTTATTAAATTACTTAAAGAAGAAAAAGTACCTGCACGAAAAATAGGGCGCGAATGGAGATTTAGCAGAAAAGCCCTAATCGATTGGCTTTCTTCAGGCGATTCCCAGTTATATTCGGCAAGCGAAGGAGAAACCAGGGAATTTTTTAACAAAGTTGCTCCCAGATGGGAGCAAATAAGAAGCAATTATTACGGAGAAACGATAAAAAACAAACTGATTGAGTCAGGGCTGCTTAAAAAAGATATGACTGTGGTTGATATAGGAGCAGGCGACGGTTATCTTTCAATAGGCATAGCAAAATACGTTAATAAGGTAATCGCTTTGGATATATCAACTGAGATGCTGAAAACGCTGAAGAAAAATGCGGAAACTTCCGGTATCAAAAATATTGAGGCTTTGGAAGCTGACTGCCTGGATATACCTATTAAAGGATCAAAAGTAGACATGGTTTGTTCAAGTATGTTTCTACATCATATTGAAGAACCGGAAGCTGCAATTAAGGAGATGTACAGGATATTGAAGCCTGAAGGATATGTATTTCTTGCAGATTTTACCAAGCATGACGACCTGAATCTAAAGGAAGAAATGCATGACCTGTGGCAGGGGTTTGATCCGGAGGAAGTAAAGTATTGGTTTGAAAACTGTGGTTACAAAAATATTAATATATGGGTTGAAACTGTAAACAAAAATAAAGTGAAGAAAAGCAGAGTTTTCATAATAACAGCAGCAAAATAATGAATCCAATATAGATGGGAGATAATATTATGGCTAAAATTGTAGTCGGTGGCTCTATTGCATATGATAATATTATGGATTTTCCGGGATATTTCAAGGAACATATATTGCCGGACAAAATCGACACGTTAAATGTAAGTTTTTTAGTAAGCGGCTTAAAAAAAGTAAGGGGAGGAACGGCACCTAATATATCATATAATCTTGCACTGGTCGGACAAAGTCCGGTTGTCCTGGGAACTGCAGGAAATGACTTTTATGAATATAAATCCTGGCTTAATGAAAACGGAGTAAGCACAGATTTCGTCCGTATACTGGAAGATGATTATACGGCATCCTGCTTTATTATAACCGACTTGTCCAATAATCAGATTACAGGGTTTTATCCCGGAGCTATGGCAAGAGATCCTGAGATATCCTTAAAGGAACTGGATATGTCAGATGTGGATATGGTAATAGTGGCTCCTACGGAACCTGCCGCCATGCTAAAATGGGTAAAGGATTGCAAAGAACTCAGGATACCTTACCTTTTTGACCCGGGTATGCAAATACCGAGGCTTTCACCCCAAGCTCTGACAGAAGGTCTTACCGGTGCTGAAATCCTTATATATAATGAATATGAACATGAAATGCTGATGAATAAAACCGGGTTAAGTCAAAAAGAAATACTTGATAGAGTTAATCTTGAAGTCACAACCCTTGGGGAAAAGGGTTCTGTATTAAGGAAAGAGGATAAGGAAGTATTTATCCCTGCGGCAAAACCATCAAGAGTAGCAGACCCTACAGGAGCAGGAGATGCTTACAGAGCAGGTTTGCTGAAGGGCTGGTTTGAAAATGCATCATTATCAGCTATGGGGCAATACGCAAGCATAACTGCAGTATATGCGGTTGAAAACAAAGGTGCAACTGAGCATAAATATACCATTGAAGAATTTGAAAAACGCCTTAGGGAAAATTATTAAATTTGTAAAATGTAATATAAATAAAGCCTGATTTGGATAAATATTGATGGTATCCGGTTTTTAAAGTATAATAATAAGACAGTGGGCATTATAATAATGTCGACACTGTTTTTTTTATTGGAGGTATTTTGCTTGGAAAATATATTGATAAAAAATATTGATATAATAACAGCGGATAAAGATAATGAATTTATCAGTAACGGACAAATCTTAATATCGGGCGGAATCATAGAATTTGCAGGGAAGGGTGAAATTCCTGAAAATCTTTTGCCTGACAAAATAATAGACGGTAAGAATAAGCTGGCCATGCCTGGTTTGATAAATGCGCATACTCACAGCGGAATGACCCTGCTGAGAAATTATGCAAATGACCTTGCACTTGAAGACTGGCTTTATAAAAAAATATTTCCCGCTGAAGCCAGGATTGAAGAAGAAGATATATACTGGGGCACATTGCTTGCAATAATTGAAATGATTAAGTCTGGTACGACATGCTTTGCAGATATGTATCTTCATATGGATCAGACAGCAAAGGCCGTATGCGAATCAGGGATTAGAGCTAATTTGTCAAGAAGCTTGCTAAAGTTCTCGTCGGATGACCGCAAACCGATAGATGACAGCGAACTTTGCATAAAATATCATAAAGACTGGCACGGCAGAGAAAACGGAAGGCTTATAGTTTCATTGGAAGTTCATTCCGTATATCTTTTTGATCTTCAAAGTTTAAAGAATGCGGCAGAGCTTGCTAAAAAACTGGGCATAGGCATTCAGATTCATATACTTGAAACTGTCACTGAAAGAACGGAAAGCATAAAAAAGTATGGTATGGATTCGGCAGAAATTTGTGCTGAATGCGGAATATTTGATGTGCCTACAGTTGCCGCTCACTGTGTTCACATGTCGGAAAACGATTATTATATATTAAAATCAAAGAATGTCAGTGTAGCCCATAATCCAACAAGTAATTTGAAATTGGGAAGCGGTATAGCAAATATTCCTTACATGATGAAATGCGGTATAAACGTTGCTTTAGGTACGGACGGTACAGCCAGCAACAATAATCTGAATATGTTTGAAGAAATGCATTTAGCTGCACTTATACATAAGGGTTATAACATGAACCCGCAGCTTATAAATGCTAAACAGACTATAAATATGGCTACTGTCAACGGAGCAAAGGCCGTGGGATTCGGTGATAGCGTAGGTGTTATTAAAAATGGAATGAAAGCTGATATAATAATTCTCGATATGAATAAGCCACATTTGACTCCGGTTAATGATCCATTTTCAGCAGTTGTATATTCAGCTCAGGCATCGGATGTAGATACTGTAATAGTTGATGGCAGGATTCTGATGGAAGGCAGGCGTCTTATAAATATAGATGAGGAACTAGTGAAATATAAAGTACGGGAGATATCAAAGAGACTGCTTAACGGATGATTTGTAAATATCCAAATGATATCAGTTGGAAGGTGTTTTAATGAAATACGGCAAGATTTTAGATATAAGTGTTGATTTAAATGAAAATACATATACTTATCCTGGTGACCCTGAACTTGAATATGTTGAATTATACAGCACGGCAAAAGGGGATAGGGTAAATCTTTCTGGAGTAAAGATGTCTTTGCACCAGGGTACTCATGTAGATGCTCCTTATCATATGTTTGCGAATGGCATGAAGATAGATGAGATACCCATGGAGCATTGGATTGGCAAAACATACGTTGCTGATATGACACATATATGTGAATGTATCCGGGATTTTGATATTTTGCTTAAAAAAGATATACTTAAGCATAAAAGGGTATTATTTAAGACAAAAAATTCAGTAAACTGCATATCCGGAAGTGAACCGTATGGGGATAATATATACCTTGATGAGAGTGCATGCAGGCTGCTGGCTGATTCGAATGTAATAACGGTGGGTTTTGATTATTTGACAATAGACCCTTTGAATTCAATTGATTTTCCTGCACATAAAGAGCTATTGAGTAAAAACATATGTATAATAGAAAATATCAAATTGGATGGTGTATCTGAAGGTGAATACCATATGGTATGCCTGCCATTGAAGGTTACAGGAAGGGATGGGTCACCTGCTCGGGTTATACTTATTGAGGGTTAATCAAAGTTTAATAAGTATGCAGGATATATAAAATAATGAAAAATATGTAGATTAAATGCGAAATTTTGTGCTTTATAAGTATATTATAATATTTTTAGTATTAAAAAAATGAATATTATGATATAATGACACTTGGTGCTTATTAGCATGCATAAATAAAAAAAATATAAGTAATTATTGCATCTCAAAGTAAGAAAATAATGAAAACTGGAGATGCCAGGATTTAAAGAAGGAGATAGTGTTTATGAGCTTATATGATCAATGGAGAGAATATGCAGAAAAACAGAGAACTCAGGCTGAATATGATGAATTTTGGAAAACTTATTTTTTAGCCGAAAAGAAAAATTATGAAATTATTCTGGAAAAGCATAATGAAATTATAAGCGGAAAACTGAAAGATCTTGCAGCCGAATTCGAAATGGAACCTCATGTTTTTGTAGGTTTTTTGGACGGCATAAATACAAGCCTTGTTGAGAGCATTGATATTGAAAATGTTGATGAGGATACCGATATTAAGCTGGAAGTAGATTTTGAAAAGCTTTATTACAACATGCTTGATGCAAAAGCTGAATGGCTTTATAACCTTGAACAGTGGGATGATGTTTTAAGCAAGGAAAAAAGAGAACAGATAAAAAAGGAATACAGAACCTCAAAAATAGCTGTAAGCAATAAAGTGGGAAGAAATGAACCCTGTCCATGCGGAAGCGGCAAGAAATATAAAAAATGCTGCGGAGCAAATAAATAGAAGAAGTGCATTTATAAAAGCTTATTTTAATATACATATATAAGGAATATATTTGATTATCTATAAAACCTATTTAGCAATAAATTGGTTTTTTTTTATTTTTTGTAAAAATACAAATTATTCTTTCGACAACTACTATTTTATTTCTATGTTTCTGATATAATATTATAATAAATAAATTCCCGGTTATAATTCCAGCGAAGCCATAAAGAGGTGTATTTTGATGCAAATAGGATTGATAGCGGTAATAATGAGATATGTTTTTATTGTGTTTATATATCTTTTTATTTATGGAATAATCAGGCTTATTTATCTTGATATCAGTTCGATGAACGTATCTGGCAAAAAAAGATCAGCAAAAACCCCACAGAAAGAAGTAGTAAACGCACCTTACATAAAGCTTATCAGCGGAAGGGAAAACCTGGGTTTCAAAGTTCATAGCAATTACATCATTAACGGGAATATTTTATTGGGTAGGACTAACAGAAGCCACATAGCTATCCCTGATCCATATTTGTCAGCTATACATGCGAAATTTATCAATAAAAACGGCGCTTGTGCAATTATGGATATGAAGAGCACCAATGGGACGTTTGTTAATGGAAACAGGATAGGAAGCGAGCCGGTTTATTTAAAAGACGGTGATAAAATAAAAATAGGACAGATGGAATTCTTATTTGTGAACAAGAGATGAGGAGTGGTTATATGAAGAGAATAATAGGTTACTTGCAACCGCTTCTTATGATATTTATCATAGATGCTATTGCATTCAGCCTTTTGTATCTGTATAAAAAGACGTTTGATATATATATATTAGGTGTTGGACTCACGGTCTTTACCATTATTTGCATAGGATTTTTTCTTAATCTTAAAAAGGACCTTGGTGATGAATACCTTTTTATTATAGTTTCAATGCTTGCTAGTATAGGTATAATAATGCTATATAGGCTTAATCGTGAAGTAGGGATGAAGCAGGTTGTATGGTTTGCTATCGGAGTTGTATTATTTTTTGCATCTCACTTCATATCTATAAAAATAAAGAGACTTGACCGTTTGATTTTTCTTTATTTTGCAGGTGCTATAGCTCTGTTTTTACTAACATTGATATTCGGTACAAATATCAAAGGGGCAAAAAACTGGATAATAATAGCAGGACAATCCGTTCAGCCTTCTGAATTTATAAAGATATTGTTCATATTGTTTCTGGCTTCTTATTATAAAAACCCTGAGAGACTGGATATTAAATTTAAGATTTTACCCTTTAAAATAAGCGGCAAATATGTGATGACAACTTGCGCATATGTATTTATGGGATTTTTGATACTGCAAAAAGAATGGGGAAGTACGTTATTATTGTTCCTTGTATATTTCAGCATGCTGTTTGTTTTTGACAACAATAAAACCTTATTGATTTTAAATACCTTAGCGGCATTACCTGTAGGAATATTAGGATATTTAAAAGTATATCACGTAAGGGTAAGAATAGATACCTGGCTCGATCCATGGAAAGATATTGCGGATAAAGGATATCAGATAACTCAGTCCCTTTTTGCTATCGGGGAAGGCGGATTTTTTGGTGAAGGTTTGGGCCTTGGCAGCCCTGATATGATACCGGAAGTTATAGGGGATTTTATATACTCTGCCATATGCGAAGAATTAGGGATATTTACTGGAATTGCGGTTGTATTGCTGTTTTTTCTCCTTGTGTACAGAGGTTTTAAAATATCCATGGCGGCAAGAGATACTTTCGCAAAATCCCTGGCTTTAGGCATAACCCTGATGTTCGGTTTTCAGACATTTATTATTATAGGAGGGGTTATCAAGCTTATACCCTTAACCGGCATAACCCTACCGTTTATTAGTTATGGCGGCAGTTCTCTGACTGCCAGCTATATTGCTCTTGGTATACTTCATGCGGTTTCAAATAACCAATTTGAAACACGTCAGAATAATTTGCCCGGGGGTGCCTTATGACAAAAAATATAGGAACCATCAACAAGAGAATTATAAAAGTGCTTATTACTGTTTCATTTATGTTTTTATCTATAATTGTTTATCTGACTTGTTTTGAATTATTTATGAAGGATAAAATATTGGATAATCCGTATAACCAAAGAAATTGGGAGAAAGAGGACAATACAATCAGAGGCTCCATTTATGACAGAAATAAAGTATTATTGGCAGGAAATGAGCAATCAGGGGACAAATACAAAAGAGTATATCCATATGGAGCTTTGTATAGCCAGATAATAGGCTATAATTCAAGAACCTACGGTAGATCGATGCTGGAAGCAAAATATAATGATTATCTGTTAAATATCGATGAACTTAGCGATTTAAAACAAAAAGGCAATGTTTTTGAAGGCTTAAAAAATTATGGTAATAATTTACAATTATCTATAGATCATGAGTTGCAGAAATACGCTTATGAACGTATGGGAGACATAAAAGGAGCAGTTGTCGCATTGAACCCAACAACAGGGGAAGTACTGGCTATGGTAAGTAAACCGGATTTTGACCCGAACAATGACCAGCTTTCAAAAAACTGGTCAGCCATGGTTGAGTCCGCGGACCATAAATTTGTGGCCAGAGCGGTACAAGGCCTTTATGCACCTGGTTCCACCTTTAAGGTAATAACTGCAGCAGCGGCATATGAAAATGGACTGCAGGATATGACTTTAAATGACCAGGGCAGCATAGTTATTGAAGGAAGAAAAATAAACAATTACGGGGGAAGAGCTCTCGGACCGTTAGATATGAAGTCGGCCCTTGCATATTCGAGTAATGTTTATTTTGCAAAATTGGGAACAGAACTCGGTGAAAACAATTTGAAAAACATAACCGACAGATTCTGGTTTAACAAAAGCCTGGATTTTGATTTGACTGTAAGTAAAAGCGAATTCCCTTACGAAAATATGTCAAAAGTGGATATGGCCAATGCAGCATTTGGACAGGGCAAAGTTCTGGTTACACCTCTTCAAATGGCGATGATCGCTTCATGTATAGCAAACAACGGAATAATGATGAAACCTGTTCTGATTACAGAAATAACGGCACACGACGGTACTACTGTTTTAAGCAGGTCACCGGAAATTCTCAGCAATGCATTAAGTTCAGAAGTTGCGAACAACGTGAAGGAACTGATGAAAGGAGTAGTTGAGTGGGGAACTGGTACTTCCGCATCGATTGAAGGAGTGAGTGTTGCCGGTAAAACTGGTACTGCAGAAAATGAGGTGTCTGCAGGAGGGGGAGGAAAGGAACATGCGTGGTTTATAGGTTTTGCACCGGCTGACAACCCCAAAATTGCGATAGCTGTAATCGCAGAATACAACGGAAATACGGGAGGCACTGTCGCAGCTCCGATAGCTAGGGATATAATGGCGGCATGGATTGCGAGGAATCCGTAATTTTTGACGCTTTTGAGCGACCAAAAGCGGCGTAAAAGTTGCCTTTCAAAATGGGACATTTTTCAGAAAGGATGACTCGCGTTAGCAGTAAAGTGTCGCATTACCTTATGACCGCCGCGGAGGCTTTAGGATCAGTGAAAACCTTCGAATACACTTGGCGATAGAAAAACATTCCTTTGCTGAAAAGTGACCTACTAACCTTATTATGGGCGGCATAGAATTGGTTTCTGACAGGACGCTGAGAGACGATTAATAGAATGAAATTAAAGGAAAAGTATTAATAAAACAATAAATAAAATAATTTTAGTTTAAAGAAGGTATATATTAGAGAGAATACTAAGTATTGATGTGATAAGCTTTATTTCATTACTTTGCATTTATGGGAGGTAATAATTGATATGCACACTACTTCGATAAAGCAAATCTACAGACAGCCTGTGGATTACATGAATAAAGAAATAAAAGTTTCCGGATGGATAAGAACCTTAAGAGATTCAAAAGCATTTGGATTTATTGAGCTAAACGACGGCTCATTTTTTAAAAATATCCAAATAGTATTTGAGGAAGCAGTTCTTGATAATTTTAAGGAAATAACAAAACTGGGTGTGGGGTCGTCTATAACAGTTGAGGGTGAACTTGTTGAAACTCCGGGTGCCAAGCAGCCCTTTGAGATAAAAGCGAAGAGAATTGAAATTAACGGGAAAGCGGCACAGGATTACCCTTTGCAAAAGAAGAGGCATTCTTTTGAATTCCTGAGAACGATAGCTCATTTGAGACCCAGAACCAATACTTTTTCGGCTGTATTTAGAATTAGATCCGTAGCTGCTTATGCAATACATAAGTTCTTTCAGGAAAGGGGTTTTGTATATGTGCATACTCCTATTATTACCGGCAGTGACTGTGAAGGCGCCGGAAAGATGTTCAGGGTGTCTACGCTGGACCTGAATGATCTAAAGAAAGACCCGGAAGGAAATATTGACTTTAAAGATGATTTTTTCTGCAGAGAAACAAATCTTACAGTCAGCGGTCAGCTTTCAGCAGAAGCATATTGCATGGCTTTCGGGAAGGTTTATACTTTCGGCCCCACTTTCAGAGCAGAAAACTCCAATACTGCAAGGCATGCGGCTGAGTTTTGGATGATAGAACCGGAAATTGCGTTTGCGGACCTTCAGGATGATATGGAACTTGCAGAAGAGATGCTTAAATATGTTATCAATTATTGTCTGGAGAATAATCCTGAAGAAATGGAGTTTTTCAATAAGTTTATCGATAATACCATTTTGGAAAGACTGGAAAATATAGTAAATTCTGATTTTGCACATATAACATATACGGAAGCTATCGATATACTAAAGAAGAATGGAAATAACTTTGAATATCCGGTTGAATGGGGTAATGATTTGCAGACTGAACATGAAAGATATCTTACTGAAAAGGTATTTAACAAACCTGTTTTTGTAACCGATTATCCCAAAGATATAAAAGCCTTTTATATGCGCATGAATGATGATAACCGTACGGTTGCAGCCATGGATTTGCTTGTTCCCGGAGTAGGAGAGATAATAGGTGGAAGCCAGAGAGAAGAAAGGCTTGATTATTTGGAAAAAAGGATACAGGAATTAGGAATGAATATTGAGGACTATTGGTGGTATCTTGATCTAAGAAAGTACGGTGGAACTAAGCATGCGGGCTTTGGTCTTGGTTTTGAAAGAGCTATTATGTATATCACAGGCATGACAAATATAAGGGATGTAATACCGTTCCCAAGAACAGTAGGGTCTATTGAGTTTTAAATATAAAAAAGTAAACAAAAGGTGGGGTACAAATGAGCCGATTAGGACAGCAGATAGCCATTTTGAGAACTGCAAAAGGCATGACAAGAAAGCAGTTGGGTAAAGCAATCGGTGTGGATGAAAAATTTATAGAGAATGTTGAACTGGGTAAAAGAGCGTTAAATGATGACTTGCTTAGGAAATTATCAAAGGTTCTTGAACAGGAAATAAGCAGTGTAATGATATATGAAACAGATGAGAATTCTGACAGTAAAGATGTAAAAGCATATCGCTCTGAAATAAAAAGAGGCACTGTTTCCAAAATTCCGAAAAAGAATGAAGAACCGGAAATAAATGATATGTGGGGAGAAGCTTTTGGCTCAGTATTGAAAGAAGTGCCTGTATACGGATATGATCTTACCACGGTAATTGAGAAAAGGCATATGGCTGTTTTGTCAAATAAGATTGCAGGGTATTCAAAGGATAAAGTGTTTTTCCTGGAAATAGATGATGATGACATGGCAGGATTCAGAATAAGAAAGGGAGATATCGCTTTTGGATATCTGACTCATGAATTAGAGAACAATGCTGTATGTCTTATTGAATATAAGGGACAAAGAGTTGTGCGTCAGTTAAAAAGACTGGAAGGCAACAGAATCCTTATTGTAAGCAATGGAAGAAGTCTTGCAACTGAGACGGCTGAAGCGAAAGAAATAAGGATTCTGGCCAGATTGGTAAAGCTTGAAATATTGCTGTAATAATGAATGAATACAAAGAGGATGCATCTATAATTGAACAGGCTTCCAACAGGTAGGTTTTTAATCTAATCTTAGGGGCAGGTTCAGATTTTATGCATCCTCTTTTTTGATGTTTTATTAAAATTTTTTCAAAAATGAACCAATCGATGTTTTTGTACGTCTTTATTGTGAATAGAAAATACCGGTATTGATTTATTATAGCACTTAATTTAATAAAACAACAATTCATTAAAGTCAATTGATGTTGTATAGAAAAATGTTTCTGTGAATCCTGGGAGGTGTAACGTTGGAAGATGAAAAGCTCGTAATAGCTGCAAAAGGTGGAGATAAAAAAGCATTTGAAATGCTGATAGATAAATACCATAATGATTTGTATTATGCAGCACTTGCTATTATAAGATCCGGATGGGATGCGATGGATATATGCCAGGATACCTTTATGAAAGCTTTTACTTCTATTCATTTATTAAAGGATGCTTCTAGCTTTAAATCTTGGATAAATAAAATTCTGGTTAATAAAAGCCTTGATTATTTTAGAAAAAACAAAAAAACCATTAGTGTATCGGAAATCGAAACTAATGTTTTCTATGAAGAAAGCAATGAAGAAGCAATGGAATTAATGCAGGCAATTAATAAGTTAAAATTCGATTCCAGAACTATTCTGACTCTTAGGTATTTGGAGGATATGACTATAAAAGACATTGCTAAAGTTATAGGCTGCCCTGAAGGAACTGTTAAATCGAGGCTAAATACCGCTTTGAAAGAAATAAGAGTTATAATGGGAGCAAATGCTCAAAAGGAGGGAAAGAATGAAGTGCATACAAGTACAGCAAATGATTGAGCAATACATAATGGAGGATCTTGATGAATTAACTGCTAAGGAAGTAAATAAGCATTTAAACAGCTGCCGTTCTTGCACTGATTTATATCAGGATGAGTTAAAAATAATAAAAAGCTTAAAGTCATTAAAATCAAATCTTAAAGTAAAAGAGGAGGTACTGTCGATGGGAAGGGAAAAAATAAAGAAAAGCATTATTAAAAATAAAAAATTACATGGGTTCAGAATAGCTGTAAATGCTGCTGCATGTATATTTCTTGTAACATCTGTAATTTCATGTTCGGTAATTGCTTTTCCGTCATTTGCTGCTGATTATGCTTCAGCTCTTCCGGTAGTTAAAGAAATGGTTGAAAGCCGTGAAGCATATGATAATGCAAAAAAAGAAGCGGAAATCATAAAAAAGGAAAACAATGAATTAAAAATGCAGTTAAAAAAGATAGAAGGTATTGACATCAAAGAAATACAAACCAGTGAAGGTATAAGCAGTGCGGAAAATGAACAGGTGCAGCAGCTCGTTATAAGGTTTATACAAGCCCAATACAGAGGAGATATTGAAAGCATAAAGGAAATGTGTACAGAAGAGTTTAAAGCATCTATTGACAGTATGAAAAGCAGTATAATTAAAGAAAAATCGGGAGATTTGATTTTCAGCACAATAACGAATGTTGCCAAAGAAGGAGACAAATATTTGGTATTTGTTAGATTATCTGACGGTATAACGAAAGACGAAGGTGAATACCAGGAAAATTTTGAGCTGAAAAAAACGGACGGAAAGTTTTTTGTGTCCTTTGTAGGCAATGATGCGTAGCAATTAATATAGAATGCATTATATAAATTGCCAAAAACAAGATAAATAGAGATAATAATTGCTATTATATAAAAAAAGCCACCAAATTTATTCATTTATTAAATTTAGTCTTTAAACACAAAAATATACAATAATTTAGAGTTTTCTTTTATTTGAATACATATTATAATCTGATATTATTTGATTGCATCAAGAAGTTACAAGTAATCTGATGCAATTTTTATTTTAATTGACAGCATACTAAAGGTAAAACAAAAGGTGGTTTTTATATGTTTGAGAAAATTAAGAGGTTTCTGATTGGCAAGCCTCTTACAAATGATGCTCTTTCTAAAGAAAAATATACTGTTTTCTGGGGATTGCCGATATTGGCAAGTGATGCAATATCTTCAGTTGCATATGCAATTGACGAAATACTTTTGGTATTAGTGCCTGCTTTGGGCATGGCAGTTTTCAGTAAAAACATACTTATTTATATAGCTGCTGCTATTATAATTTTGCTGGCTCTGATAACTATATCATACAGGCAGACAATAGATAATTATCCGAATGGCGGCGGAGCTTATATAGTAGCAAAGGAAAACCTTGGGTTGCTGGCAGGTATAACCGCAGGGGCGGCATTGTCAGTCGGATATGTTATGACGGTGGCAGTAAGCGTGTCATCCGGTATTGCACAGATAACATCAACTTTTGAATTTTTAGAGCCGTATAAAGTTTTAATATGCCTTATTGTTATATTTTTCCTGATGATAGGAAATCTCAGAGGTATAAGCGAATCGGCTAAGATTTTCAGCATACCTACATATGCATTTATAATAGCGGTTGTATCATTGCTTATAGGTGGATTTGTAAAATTAAAGAGCGGGTATGTGCCAGTTAAATCTCCGAGTATTGCGCATATTCAAACGAGTCCGATAAGCATTTATTTGATTTTAAAAGCGTTTTCAAGCGGTTGTGCCGCTCTTACAGGCGTTGAAGCAGTAAGTAATGCCGTGCCGAGTTTTAAGGAACCTTCGACAAAACATGCAAAAAGAGTGTTATTGCTGCTGTCAACTATTATATTATTTATATTTGGTGGCATATCAATCATTGTAAGTAAATTTACCGCTGATCCGATGGGTGATAAAACCGTTATTATTCAGATATCAGAACAAATATTTAACCATGGATTTATGTTTTACTTTATAATGGCGACAACATTTACAATACTGGTTATGGCTGCAAATACTGCATATTCAGGTTTCCCAATATTGATTTCAGTAATGGCCAAGGAAGGCTATGCGCCAAGACAGCTAAGCACCAGAGGAGACAGGCTCAGCTATTCAAACGGGATTATAGTACTGTCATTAGTTGCAGCACTCCTGATAGTGATATTTGATGCTGACGTAACTTCATTGATAGGACTGTACGCCATAGGAGTATTTATATCTTTCACACTTTCACAGTTCGGTATGTTCAGAAAATGGCAGAGAGAAAAAGGTGACCACTGGAAAAAGAAAGCTTTTGTTAACGGTTTGGGAGCTTTGGTTACAGCAATAACTGTTTTGGTAATAGCTGTTGCAAAATTCAGGGAAGGCGCATGGATAGTTGTTTTTCTCCTTCCAATTATGATACTTTCAATGTTAAAGGTTAAGAAACATTATACAGCGGTTGCAGAGCAGCTTAGGCTTGAACCTGAGGAAATAGAAAAGATAGATATTGCAAAAGATAACTATAGAAACAGGGTAATAATTCCTATCCAGAGTATTAACAAGTCAAGCATAAGAGCGCTTAGATATGCAAGAACCATTTCAAACAATGTAATTGCTTTCAATATATCGACAGATGAAGAAATGGGTAAGAAGGTTCAGGAAAAATATAATATGCTGAAAACGGATATACCTCTGGTTATAAAATATTCACCCTACAGAAAAGTAGTCGAACCTTTGCTGGAGTTTATAAGATCGGAGGAGTATGACTACAAGAAAGGTGATATGATAACAGTTGTACTGCCTAAATTTACTGTAAGCAAATGGTGGCATAACATACTTCACAACCACACATGGCTGTTTATTGAAAAAGAATTGTTAAAACATAAACATATAGTTGTGGCTACTATGCCACTTCAGCTAAAGGATGATAATATTATTGAGCATACTATGAAATTAGAATAAATATAAAAATATTATAAATTTGTATAATATAATTAAACAGTCGGAATGTAATGTTGCTTTTTAAATATAACGCATAAAGGCAATTTCATTGGGTATTTGATTTGTCGCATGGTATCGGTAAATGCGAAGATACGAAGAAGGAATTTAATGCGTTATATTTGAATAAAGCAGACATAATAAAATAAGACTGTTTTTTTATTTATATGAAATATAGATATTTTATTTCAGGACTGTTAATTTTCATCATGATTATATAATGATATAATGAATGTATCATACGTATAAGATATTCATGTATGCTGCAAATCGAAAGGAGAAGCAAGATGTCTGTATTGGATAAGTTGGAAAAAAAGTTCGGCAGGTTTACGATAAAGAATCTCATGCTGTATATTGTTATAGCTAATGCTGTAGTATACATTTTTGACTATATTTTTGCTAAGAATATAATGTCTGAATTAGTTTTAAATCCGTCTTTGGTGCTTAAAGGACAAGTATGGAGATTAATTACCTTTATTTTTATACCACCGGTAGCACATCCTATATTTATCCTATTTGTATTATATTTTTACTATATAATCGGATCAAGCCTTGAAAGTGAATGGGGAAGTTTCAGGTTTAACCTGTACTATTTTATAGGTGTAATCGCTGCTATAGCTGCAGCATTTATTGGAAGTGCCATAACAGGCTTCAATGTCATAGTAAGCTCTTTTTATCTTAATTTATCTCTGTTTCTAGCATTTGCATACATGTATCCGAACTATGAGATACTGCTCTTCTTTATTCTACCTGTAAAAATGAAATATATTGGTTATATTGAGATTGCATATTTGATATACTGGTTTATATTAGGAACTTTTTCCACGAGAATTATGATACTGGCAGCAATCTTAAACTTTTTACTATTTTTCGGCAAAAGCATTATCTTATATTTCAAAAACGGCAGAAAGGTGCATTATAACAGAAAAGAATTTTATTCGGGAATACCAAAGAATTTAACTATACATAAATGTGTAATATGCGGTATTACAGAAAAAGATGACCCCAAAATGGATTTCAGATACTGTGTAGACTGCGAGGGCGACTATGAATATTGTGCAGTGCATCTTGAAAATCATCAGCATGTTAAGAAGGACGGAAACAAGTAGCTTTACATTCAACATAGGTTATTATAGAATATAAGTGAATGTATGTTCGGTTTATTATAATCAGTTTGAAAACAGAAAATTGAAGATTATTGTCTGAACTCACGATTACTTATCTAGACTTTGCATTTAATTAAAAGAAGTGTTGTGTGGAATCGGAAGGCATAGAAGAATGGCTTTAATATAGAAATTAATGTATTGCGGTGGAGTTGAAAATACATATGAATTTGGAACAACTTCTGGAAACATTTAAGGCCTCGGATAGTATAAAAAACAATATAACAAGGTGGATAAAAATACCAGCAAAGGAAGCAGAATACAGGGAATTTCCTGATTTTCTTGATAAGAGAATAATAGCAGCATTGAATAAAAGAGGAATATACAAGCTTTATTCACATCAGTACGAGGCTATAGATAACATAAGGCGCGGAAAAGATGTAGTGGTAGTTACCCCGACAGCTTCAGGAAAAACTTTGTGCTATAATCTGCCGGTACTTGATTCTATTATAAAAGATGAAGAGTCAAGGGCTTTGTTTTTATTCCCCACTAAAGCTTTATCGCAGGATCAGATGGCAGAACTACATGAGTTGATTACTGAATCCGGAGTGGATGTTAAAACATATACATATGACGGCGATACTTCTCCTTCTGCCAGAAAGGCTATAAGACAGGCAGGACATGTAGTTGTTACAAATCCTGACATGCTGCACAGCGGTATTCTTCCTCATCATACAAAATGGACAAAGCTGTTTGAAAATCTCAAATTCGTGGTTATCGATGAAGTACATCACTACAGGGGAGTATTCGGAAGCCATCTGGCAAATGTTATACGCAGGCTGAAAAGAATATGCAGCTATTATGGTTCGAATCCGCAATTTATATGCTGCTCGGCTACTATTGCCAATCCGGGTGATCTTGCTTCAAGAATAATCGGAAGGGAAACCGTGATAATAGATAAGAACGGAGCGCCTTCCGGCGAAAGGCATATTATTTTTTATAATCCTCCGGTTGTGAATAAAGAGCTTGGAATTAGGAAAAGCAGTTTGCTGGAGACCAGAAACCTTGCTGAAAAGCTGCTGCGCAATGATATACAGACGATAGTATTCACAAGAAGCAGGCTGAACGTGGAAGTGCTTGTAACATATCTGAAGCAAATTTTTCACGGGAACATGGCACAGCAGAACAGCATAAGAGGATACAGAGGAGGATATCTGCCGAATTTAAGGAGAGAAATTGAGAGGGGCCTTAGAAATGGCAGTATAAAAGGGGTTGTAAGTACTAATGCCCTTGAACTGGGAATAGATATCGGAAGCCTTGAAGCATGTATTATATGTGGATATCCGGGTTCTATATCCAGCACATGGCAGCAGTTTGGAAGAGCGGGGAGACGAAAAGGGGTATCTGCCGTTTTTCTGGTTGCAGGAAGCAGTCCCCTGGACCAGTACATAATCAACAATCCTCAGTATTTTCTTGAAAAAAGCCCTGAAAACGGACTGATAAACCCTGATAATCTGGTTATATTATATAGTCATATGAAATGCGCCTGTTTTGAACTACCTTTCGAAGAAGGGGAGCAGTTTGGAGTACAGACGACAGATGAAATGCTTAATTTTATGGAAGAGGCTAAAATGGTACGCCATGTCGGAGGAAGGTGGTACTGGTCCTCTGATGTTTTCCCTGCAAATGAGATAAGCTTAAGAAGTGCTTCAAATGAGAATTTTATTATAATTGATATAACTGATCCTAAACATACCGTTATAGGAGAGACTGACAGGTTCAGTGCTCCCATGCTGATACATGAAGAAGCTATATATATACATGAAGGACAGCAATATCAGGTGGAAAAGCTGGATTTTGAAAATAAAAAGGCATATGTCAGGAAAGTTGATGTGGATTATTATACCGACGCAAACCTTGCGGTGGACCTTAAGGTAATTGATGTATTTAATAGAAACAGCGGAAATTATATAACGAAATATTCAGGTGAAGTAATGGTTACTGCGCTGGTCACTATGTTTAAAAAAATAAAGCTGTACACCCATGAAAATATCGGCGCGGGGCCGGTAAATCTGCCTGAATTGGAGATGCACACTACTTCCTATTGGGTGAGCTTTTCGGAGAATGCGATGGAGCAATTTGCTGACATTAATGTGGAAAATGCGCTGATAGGGCTTTCAAATATACTTTCAAATGCAGCTCCCATATATCTGATGTGTGACCCGAAAGATATAAATGTTGTACCACAGGTTAAAGGTACCTTTACAAAGAAACCTACGATTTTCATATATGACAGTTATCCCGGGGGAGTTGGTTTTAGCGAGAAGCTTTACGAACTGCATAAAGAGCTTTTTGAAACAGCGAGGGATATGGTTGTGCAGTGCCCATGCGAATGCGGATGCCCGTCATGTGTAGGGCCTTTGAATGAATTTACCGGTACGGACAATCCAAAGAGTGAAACTCTGAAGATAATAGATGCTATAATTAGTGATAATGTATAGAAAGGAATTCATGTTAACCGTTTTGTCGATAAAACAGAGTATAAGAAACTCTGAAAAATTAAAATAAACGTTAACGGTGACACATATGGATTTAAGAAGTAAGCTTGTATTGTATAAATCGACAGTAAGCAGCAAAAACAGCGGCAGTATCATTAATGATGGTGCAAACAATGATGCTTTTCCTGAAAATGCGTGTGATACAATTTCAATACAAGAGCCATCGAATGACCTGTGCGAAGGACTTGAGGGAAAGCTTTACAAGAACAAGTACGGCAGTTATTATATGATAGAAAAAAGGTATTTGCTTTCAGACAGTTATGGCTGTTATTGCTTTAAGGAAGCCCTGGAGATTGAACCTTCACTGATTTATAAAATCAGTAATTTTACTGAATACAGGGATTATGGAAGAACCAGCAGCTTTAGTAAGAATAATGGCTTCATACAATGTAACCTCCTTGAACAGTTTGAGTATAACGGTACATCTTCTGACAGAGATGAGAAGCCTGTGTTTGAGGATTTAACAGGTAATATGGCTGAACATATGTTGTTTATTGATACTGAGACAACAGGCCTTTCATACGGAACAGGGACAATTGCTTTTCTGATAGGCTTAGGATATTTTGAAAAAGATAGTTTTATACTAAAACAATTTTTCTTAAGGGATTATGATGAAGAGACAGCTGTACTTTATGAAATAAGTAGCATAATAAAGAATTATAAATTTATTGTCAGCTTTAACGGAAAATCTTACGATTGGAATATCCTGCAGAGCAGATTTGCGTTTAACAGGCTGAATGCCTCTTTGGACGGGTTTGTACATATAGATCTGTTATATCCGTCCAGGAGAATATGGAAGCTTAAACTGGAAAACTGCAGGTTAGCCAGCATAGAGGAAAACATTCTTGGTGAAGCGAGAACTGATGATATACCGGGTGCGATGATACCTGCAGTATATTTTAAATATCTTGAAGATAGGGATACAAGTGATATAAAGAGGGTAATAGAACATAACAGACGGGATATATTGTGTATGGTATCTTTACTTGTCAGGATATGCCGCATGCTTAAAAACCCTTTGGCAGAAACAGACGGATGCACCGAGCTGTTAGGGGTAGGCACAATTTTCGAAACGCATGCGTTGCTTGAAAAAAAACAGTTGCACCGGGAACAGGAAAAATTAAATGAAATATATGGTGGCAGGATTTGTATAAAAGAAAATATTACTGAAAGCAGCAATGCACAAATGTTAATAGACTGCTTTACCGGTTGTACCAAGTCACAAAACAGTCATGTAAGAGAATCGGCTTCAAAAAAACTGGCTGAGTACTATAAGAAAAACGGTATGTATAAAGAGGCTGTAGAGCAGTGGAAAGCCATGCTTCAAAGCAATACTTCTCTCAAATTATATCCTATGCTGGAACTGGCGAAATACTATGAGCATAGGGCAAAAGATATACCAAAAGCTATTGAAATTGTGGAGCAAGCTATGAAAGAGACCGGAAAGCTGGGATATAGAAATAATATTTATCTTGATGACTTGAAAAAAAGGCTGGAGAGGCTCAGAAGAAAAATTGAAAAGAAGAGTATATAAACCTTGTCACAGGTTTTATATACTCTTTTAGTTTATTAAACTTTTATATAGGAATTGCCGTCAAGAGGTATCAATACTTGTAATGGAGGATTACCGTCTCTGATACCGACTAAGTATATTGTATAAAATCTATTTGCAAGAAGCGTGATATTAGGTACATATAGAATAGGCTGCAAGCTGCCGGCAGGGCGTATGTGAATAGCATATGTTCCCGGATTTACTGATATATAATTTGGTATCTGTTTATAAGCTATGTTCGAAAATAAATTTACGCCGGTAGTTGTTGACACATCAACAGCAGGCGTATTAGGTGAAAGGTGAACAAATCTTAAACTAACGGTACCTGATGGTATAGCCATAGGAGTATCCGGTACGGTCAGCAGGCTGATTTCATTTAGCATCCCTGTTATTGCAATTGTGCCTATTACTCTGTCCGGTGCCATAAGATTAGTGTTAATAATAGGATTTGTTATTTGTCCTGCAGGATAAACTTTTATGTTGTATTGGCCCGCTGCAATAGGATAGTACTGGCTAAAGTTCCTGTAATAAAGATTGGATACGGCAAGTATATTGTTTACATAAATATCTACAGCAGGTGCATTTGGTGAAGCATGAAGAACTCTAACATAGGAGGTATTTAATCTGTTGCTGGCATAAGGGTCAATATATAGGTTATTGTAAAACATACCTTTCATCACCTTCTACATATAATATATAATCAATATATGAAAAAAACAGTTGTATTGTTCACATAATCTGTGACTACAACTGCTTTTATATGAATGGAGAAATGCAATTTATTAATATTACTTGTTGAGCTAGTTGGTTTTGTTCCAGGAAACCGTGTTACGATGTTAGTATAATTATTTCAAATGTTTATTGTAGTATTAATAGCTGAAATTCAGCCAAAATGTAATAGTAATTTTTCTTTGCTGTTTTATTGTACAAGATTTGAGTGTAGAGAGTAATTTTCAAGTCCTTTTGTATTAATTTCAATTTTTGGCTTATCGACGTATACAATACTTCGCTTAGATACGGATTCAAGTATGCCAAATACCATCTTGACATCTCCGTACTCCACTTCAGGAGTTACTAATATCTCCTCTTTCCCGTTGAATGCATTGTAAAAGTTGAGAAATTCATTATAATATCCGCGCTCAGGAGAGTAGAATATCTGTTCTGTGCGGTTGTCATTGTAAGCTATGTTAATTACTCCTTTTGATTTATCCTCCAGGTAAATTTCACCTTTAGTGCCAAATATCCTGAAACCGACCGGTGGTTTGATTGACTCTATACCGGAAGGATAATATATATACTGTCCTGTTATACCATTTTTCAGAAGGATATTTACATTAACAGATACATATGGGTTAAAATCTTCCTTCTGGGGCTTTCCAAATGCCTGAACGCATTCTACATCGCCAAATATATGCCTGATTGCGGCAATATCATGAAGCGCCGCATCTAAAAATGCTCCTCCGGGAAACCTTGGATGCTGGCGCCATTCGGTGCCGGCATAAGTATCTTTAGTCATTTCACAGGGGAAACATGTAATGTTAATTCTGGTAAAACAGACTATATCTCCGATTTTACCCGAGTTTATAATTTCCTTGATTCTGTTGTTTTCTTCATTATACCTGTAATTTTCAGCTATCATTACTTTCAAACCGTATTTTACCGGTATCTCTCTAAATTTTTCTGCCTGTTCCATATTCGGAGCCATAGGTTTTTCGCAAATAATATGCTTGCCCGCTTTTGCAACTGCTTCCGATACTTCATAATTAAGCTGAATAGGAACTACAACATCTACTACATCAATGTCATCTCGTTTCAGCATTTCATTATAATCTTCATATACATTTTTTAAATCAAGGTTTATGCTTTTAGCAAAATTTTCTGCATCTTTTCTTGTACGGTTGGTTAATGCTACAATTTCATATTTATCACCAAGCTCCTTTAAAGCCGGATAACGAAGCCTTTCCCATGCCAGGCCTGTACCTATTACTCCAAGACGTATTTTATTCATAATATCGCTCCTTATCATAATAGACATATATGCTAATTTAAACCTGTTTTCAATAGAAACTACAATACAAATTAATTTTTATGATTAACCTGATGTCTATAATTTGGGCTTTCATTAATTAAATGCATTACCTATTATCCTGCAAAGATTATATAGTTATACTATTTAAAACATGTTAATTAAGTGCATCTGGTTTATTAATTATTGATAGATGATTTATATACTTTATTTACGCAATATATACTTTTGCTTAAATTCTTGATTTTGAATATAAATTATGTTAAGATTACACAGTAGGAGTACATATGTACATCACATAAGGACATGGAGGCCATATGTATAAAAAAACCGGATACCTGCTCGTTGATTCATCAGTTTTACCTGATGTATTCTCGAAAGTAGTGGAAGTAAAAAAGCTGCTTGGTTCAGGTGAGATAAAAACCGTCAATGAGGCTGCTAAATCAGTAGGCATAAGCCGGAGCGCTTATTATAAATATAAGGATCATGTTTTTCCATTTTATGAAACTTCAAGAGGTAAAGTGCTGACTTTATTTTTTGTAGTTGAAGACTTTTCCGGTATTCTTGCCAGTATTATAAAGTGCATAGCAGCAGCAAAAGGCAATATACTTACCATTAATCAGAATATACCTATAAATGGCCTGGCGGATGTTACTATTTCAATAGAAACTGAAGAAATGACCGAAGATATAAATGTTCTTATGGATGAGATAAGTAGAATAGAAGGTGTCAGAAGGCAGGAAATTCTTGCCAGGGAATAACCGCCTGAAGTTATAGTTTGCATAATATTATGTTTAAGGAGGAAATTAAATGCTGAATATTGCAGTTTTAGGATATGGGGTTGTAGGATCAGGAGTAGTCGAAGTACTGGATAAGAATGCTGCAGCTATAGAAAAGCGTGCAGGTGAAGCTATAAAGGTAAAAAAAATATTGGATATAAGAGATTTTGACGACAGTCCGTATAAGGAATTATTCACCAAGGATTTTAATGATATTCTTGAAGATGAATCCATAAAAATAGTAGTAGAGACGATAGGTGTATTAAAAGTCTCATATGAATATACAAAGAAAGCTTTGGAGTCAGGAAGACATGTAGTTACATCCAATAAAGAGCTTGTGGCTACTTATGGACCTGAACTGTTAAAAATAGCAGCTGAAAAGAAAGTTCATTACTTATTTGAAGCAAGCGTCGGAGGCGGAATTCCAATTATTAGACCTTTGACTCAATGCTTGGCAGCTAATGAGATAGAAGGGATAGTCGGAATATTAAATGGAACTACTAACTATATACTTACTCAAATGAAGAGAGAAGGCAAGGACTTTAATGATGCTCTCAGGGAAGCTCAGCAAAAAGGTTATGCTGAAGCTAATCCTACTGCGGATATTGAAGGACATGATACTTGCCGGAAAATTGCGATACTGTCCTCAATAGCATTTGACAGATTTGTGGATTATAAAGAAGTTAGCACTGAAGGAATAACAAATATAAGCCTTATTGATATGGAATATGCTGATGCACTTGGCTGTACAATAAAGTTGGCTGCATCCAGCAAATGTATTGACGGCAAGATATTTGCCAGGGTTAGCCCTGTACTCATAAAAAAGAGCAATCCTTTAGCAAATGTTGAAGATGTATTTAATGCTATAGTCGTTAAGGGTAATGCTGCAGGTGATGTGATGTTCCAAGGAAGGGGCGCAGGCAAATTGCCGACAGCAAGTGCTGTAGTATCTGATGTTATAGATATAGTAGCACAGAGCGGTTACAGAACAAGGTATTTGTGGGAAAGAGAGCAAAAAAGCAGTGTGGCAAATATTGCTGAAAGCAATTCCCGTTTATTCATAAGGGCAGAAGTACAAGAGGCAGAAGAAGCTAAAAAGGCGGTTAATGATATATTTGGAAATGTACAGTATGTTTCTCTGAATAAATCATCACTGAATAATGAAATAGCTTTTTCAACGGAGCAGGATAAAGAGAAAAACCTTATGCATAAAGTGGATGTGCTAAAGGATTCAGGCAAGATTAAAGGAATAAAAAATATAATACGTTTTGAAGAGTAAAACAACAAAAGCTGTAAAAAAACTGCATGAAGGAAACAAGAAGTATGCCTTCATGCATTTTTTATAATTTTTGCCTGCTAATCTTTAAACAAAATAAATGAGTGTTATAATATAACAGAGTGGTTAAAGAAAAATTGGGCATATGATAAAACAGATTTCAGATGGAGGACTAATAATGCAAGAAAGCAGTGCAGATAGGAAAATAAATAAAATTCTTTGGTATAAGCGATATGCTAAAAAGTGGACGGAAGCATTGCCTATAGGTAACGGCAGATTAGGCGGAATGATATTCGGTAAAGTAAACCAGGAAAGGGTTCAGCTTAACGAAGACACCGTATATTATGGCAGCGCCAGGAACAGAAATAATCCCGAGGCATACAAGCATCTTCCTGTAGTCCGAAAACTTCTGGAAGAAGGCAGGATTGCTGAGGCAGAATCCCTTGCACAATCAACAATGACAGGTATACCTAAATACGGAGGGCCATATCAGACTCTTTGCGACCTGTTTCTCAATTTTTATTATAACGATGGGAAACCGTTTCATACAGAAGATTATATTAGGGAACTGAATCTTGAAAATGCTGTGGCAACTGTTCAATACAGAATAAATGATTGCGTATATAAAAGAGAATATTTTGCAAGTAATCCTGATCAGGCGATTATTATACGTGTGAGCGGAAGCAGGAAGGGTATGGTCAATATCAAGGCAAATCTCATGAGAAGGCCTTTTGATCCCGGTACACAGGTATTAGACGGCAAAAGGCTTATGATGAAGGGAAGATGCGGAGAAGATGGAATTGTGTACTGCTGTATGATGGAAGCTGTTGTGGAAGGGGAAGGTACTTCAAAGGTACTTGGTGATTATTTACTGATTGAGAATGCAGATGCCGTAGTATTTTTTGTTACGGCACGTACATCTTTCAGACATGTAGATCCACAAGCTGTCTGCAGCAATCATATGGACAGCATTACTAAAATGAAATATGATGAACTGCTGGAAAGACATATAAGAGATTATAAAGAGCTATTCGGCAGGGTTGATTTAGATTTGAAGGCAAATGATGAATGTAGCACTTTACCTACTGATGAACGCTTAAAAAATCTGGAAGATGGAAAGGAAGATATGGGGCTTTTCCAGTTGTACTTTGATTTTGGAAGGTATTTGCTTATATCAAGCAGCAGACCGGGAACAATGCCTGCAAACCTGCAGGGTATATGGAATGACAGCTTTACACCTCCATGGGAATCAGTATTTACGATAAATATTAACGCAGAGATGAACTACTGGCCTGCTGAAGTGTGCAATCTTCCTGAATGCCATGAGCCGTTTTTTGACTTGCTTGAGCGTATGAGGGAGCCCGGCAGGAAAACTGCAAGGGAAATGTATGGGTGTAATGGTTTTGTCGCCCATCATAACACCAATATATGGGCGGATACGGCTCCTTTTGGCGCAAATCCGTATATATGGCCATTTGGAGCAGCATGGATGTGCATTCACTTGTGGGAGCATTATCTGTACACCGGAGATATGGAATTTTTAAAAAACCGGGCATATTCAGTCATCAAGGAATCGGTACAATTCTTTATTGAATATTTGATAGAAGATGAAAACGGCAGTTTGATAACGGGACTTACACAATCTCCGGAAAATACCTATAGGATGCCGAACGGCGAAAAAGCTATTACTTGCAGGTATGCAGCAATGGATTCACAAATTCTTCATGAGTTATTTGATGCATTTATTACTGCAAGCTCAATTTTAGGTATAGAGGACGATTTTACTGAAAAGGCGAAAAATACATTTAAAAGACTTCCAAAACCGGTTATTGGCAGCAAAGGGCAGATTCTCGAATGGGATAAGGAATATGACGAACCTGAGCCAGGGCACAGACACATATCACATTTGTTTGCCTTGTATCCGGGTAAACAGATATCTGTCAACAAAACACCGGAGCTTGCTGCTGCAGCAAAGAAAACTCTGGATATACGTTTATCAAACGGAGGAGGTCACACAGGCTGGAGCAGAGCATGGCTGATAAATTTTTTTGCCCGCCTGGAAGATGGGCAGAGGGCATATGAAAATCTTGAAGCATTGCTTCAAAAGTCAACATTGCCGAACTTGTTTGATAATCATCCGCCGTTCCAAATTGACGGCAATTTTGGTGCAACAGCGGCTATTGCGGAAATGCTGCTGCAAAGTCATGAAGACTGTATAAGCTTGCTGCCTGCTTTACCTCCTAAGTGGAAAGATGGGTCTGTAAAGGGATTAAAAGCCAGAGGCGGATTTGTATTGGATTTTGACTGGAAAGATAATAAACTTATAAGCATTAAGGTTTTATCTATAAAGGGCAATATTTGTTGCCTGCGTCTTGATACAGATGCACCTGTTATTGTATTGGAAGACGGGGAAGAGATAGAGTATAGAAATGTTGACGAAGATAAAATAAAATTCGGGACTAAGCAAAATACTCGTTATGAGATAAAATTCAGATAAGACAGGCAGAGGTAGTTTAATATCACAAAATTTAGTGATATGGAAAGAGTAGAGAAAGCAGATAAATGCTATTTCTCTTGAAGGGAATTTACATGATGATAGATTACTTCATTTGGGAAGTGGGCTTATCAGGAGGTGATAAAGCTGGGTAAAATGATATTAATAACCGGTGGTGCCAGAAGCGGCAAAAGCACATATGCTGAAAAACTGGCTAAGGATTTCGGCGAACAGGTTTTGTATATAGCTACTTCGATTCCATTTGACGATGAAATGAAATACCGTATAAAAAAGCACAGGGAGCAAAGGCCGGCGCATTGGCAGACCATTGAGGCATATAAGAATCTTGACGCTCAAATAGAAAGCTCAGTAAAAGGAAAAGATGCTGTCCTTCTGGATTGCATTACTATTATGATTACAAATATAATGCTTGAGATAAATACAGACTGGGATAACATTACAGGTGATATATCTTCACGGGTTGAAGATAAAGTTAAGCATGAAATACAATCTTTAATAGAAGCAGGAAAGAATATTGATATACCTTTAATAATGGTAACAAATGAGATTGGTATGGGTATTGTACCTGATAATGCCATGTCGAGGCTTTTCAGGGATATTGCCGGAAGAATGAATCAGATGCTTGCTCATGCCTCAGATGAAGTATATCTATGTGTTTCAGGAATACCGGTCAGAATTAAATAATAAGAGGAATAATTATGAAGTTATTGAAAAGATTTATCTTAATGATACAATTTTTGACGGCTATACCGGTTCCTTTGAATTTAGACGTAAATAATGAGGACTTTGGAAAGGGATTGGTATTTGCACCGGTTGTCGGTATGATTTTAGGAGGAATTCTGGCATTTGCATATTATGTTCTTGGTTTTGCATTTCCGAATTACATAAACGGTGCTGCTGTTGTAATTATCTACATAATGTTAACCGGCGGTTTGCATCTGGATGGGTTTGGTGATACTTTTGACGGATTGTTTTCAAACCGCCCGAAAGAAAGGAAACTGGAAATAATGAGAGACAGCAGAGTAGGTACAAATGCCGTGCTTGCTGTTTACTCAATATTAACAATTGATATCCTTATGCTTACGGCAATAGGTGATAACAATGCGCTGCCGGTTATTATTCTTATGCCGGTTGCAGGGAGGATAGGCTCGCTGGTCAGCGCCGGGGTATCAACCTATGCAAGAAGCACAGAAGGACTTGGAAAGTCATTCATTGATTATTGCGGGCTAAGGGAGATATTAACCGGGCTGCTGATAAGCGTGCCGTTATTCTGGATTGCAGGAGGCCTGAAATATCTCTTGCTGTTGCCTCTTCCTGTAATATCTGCGATAATAATTGTGAAATTTTTCAGCAGAAAAATCGGAGGGGCAACAGGAGATATATTGGGTGCCGTCTGCGAGCTTAATCAGACTGTTTTCCTTATAGGAGCATATTTGCTGGCATGGGGACAGGATATTATATGTTTCTGAAAAATAGGCTACTGAAAGTAGGATGATATATAATTTCGGATTTTCAGGACAAAATCAACAAGAAAAATTGGAAATTAACAAAGATAATAGCTGCATGAGGTGAATATGAAACTAATATTAGTAAGACATGGACAAACTGACAGCAATATAAGAGGAACATATCTGGGATGGACAGATGTTGAATTGAATGAAACAGGCCTGAAGCAGGCTGAATGTGTCGCAGAAAAACTAAAAGATACCGTTATAGACAAGATATTTTCCAGCCCGTTGAAAAGGGTCAGAGCAACTGCGGAAGCAATCAATAAGTATCATAATGTAAGCATAGAATACACAGATTGCCTGAAAGAAAGAAATTTCGGAATATGGGACAACCTGACATATGATGAAATAAAGGCAGGTTATCCTGAAGAATGTATAAAGTGGGATAAAGACTGGTTCAATTATAAAATAAAAGGCGGAGAAAGCTGTCTGGAAATGTATGAAAGGATAACAGCTTTCATTGATGATATATTAGCAAGATATAAAGATGAAACTGTTCTTCTGGTCTCCCATCTTGGATGCATAAGAATAATTATATCATATCTTCTAGTAATGCCTCCTGAAGGTATATGGAAGTTTAGGGCAAGTAACTGCGGCATAACAACCTTTAGTATAAATGAAGATAAATTTGCGTATATGACTTCTTTAAATGTATAATTTGTTTTAACCTCTAATAGATATTGTTTAAAGGCTAAATCTAATGTGCTGTAAGTTTTGTTGCAAATTAAAGATAAATAAAATATATTTATATAAAATTATCTTGACAATCAAGTTCCACTTGAATAAAATATCTCTAATTAATCGATACACTTTATAAATGTATCGATACAATTACTGAATTCAGGGGGAATAGTATGGTCAGATTAAGAACAAAAAAGATGATTTTAAACGGTCTTATGATTGCTTTAGTGTTTATTGCAACAAAATTTACAGCTATACAGGGACCGATACCTCCGGGGTTCGTAAACCTGGGGGATGCAGTTATAATAATAGCGGCAATTTTATTCGGAGGAAGGACAGGTATGCTTGCAGGAGCTTTTGGTTCTGCATTAGCTGACCTTGCAAGTTTTGCATACATATATATTCCAGTTACGTTTATTGTTAAGGGACTGGAAGGTTTGGTTATAGGAATAGTTGCTTCTAAGATTAACGGCAGTACTAATCTTAAGGAAAATAGAAACTTTCTTATTGGGTTAATTGCCTCAATAATCGGAGCTTTTATAATGATTGCCGGATATTTTGTGGCAGAAGCGTATATATTAGGATTTATCGATAAAAAACTTGGTTTTACAGCAGCAGTTACAAACCTGCCTTTTAATATAGTGCAAGGTGTAGCAAGTGTTGCGGTTGGATATAGCTTAACTTTGCTGCTTATTAAATTGAATATTAAGAAATATTTGAATCTGTAAATATATAGTAAGGTATAAATTGATATAAAAAACAGGTTGCCTTATCAAGGCAACCTGTTTTAGCGAATGGATTATTTTATTCTGTACCTTCTTAATTTTGAATCGAGACCTTGTACTAATTCAGTAAGATTTCTTGCAGCAATGCTCATTTCTTCTATAGCATGAAGCTGATTCTCGGTTGTAGCTGCAACTTCTTCGCTGGAAGCGGCAGTTTGCTCAGAAACTGAAGAAATGTTTTCAATTGCATCAATAACATTATTTTTATCATTTTGCATTTTAATTAATGCGTCATTAACTTCATTAATTCTTTCAATTATTGAATTAATAGCATTTGCTATGTTATTAAATGCGTTTGCTGTTTCAGCGAATGCCGCATTCTGTTCGTTAGATACAGCTTTTAGATTTTCCATAGCTTTAAGAGCCTGCTGCGATTCTTCCTGTATATTTTCCAAAAGATTTGTTATTTCTTCTGTGGACTTTCTGCTGTCGTCTGCAAGCTTTCTGATTTCATCAGCAACAACAGCAAAACCTTTTCCTGCTTCGCCTGCACGCGAAGCTTCTATTGCTGCGTTTAATGCTAATAAGTTTGTCTGTTCCGCAATGGTTTCTATGGTTTCAACAAAGACTCCGATATCTTTTGTAGTGTTGGCAAGCCTGTCAACAACTGAGAATATTTTTTCTGATGAACGGTAAGTTTCATTAGATTTTTCCCTAAGAACATCAACGGAATCCAGACCAATGCTGTTAAGCTCACTGATTTTGTCTGTTTCTTCAATTACTCTGTTGTAACTCTTAAAAACAAAGTTTATCTGGTCGGAAAGTTTATCAACTACTTCAACTCCATGTTGCGCTTCAATAGCTTGTTCTGACGCACCTTTAGCTATTTCATCGACAGTTTTGGAAATCTCATTTATTGCTTCAGCCGCTTCTTCGGCAGTAGTATTAACTTTAGCTGTTGCATGTACAATGGATCGTGAAATAGTAAAAAAGCCGTCAATCAAAGAACGAATATCACTTAGCACAACATTTACGGTAGATGATACTTCGCTAAGATTGCCATAGGTTTTGGAATCAACCAAATGGGAGAAGTCTCCTTTTTTTATTAATTCCATTTCAGCAGCAAACCTTTTTGTCAGCTTGTTTAATGTTACGGTCGCTACTGTATTTACTACTGCTATAGCAATAAATCCATACAGTACAAAGAGAACAAAGGAATGAAACATAAAACTTTCGCCGGTTGCTTTTACACTATCAATAATAGAAAAGATAAAACCAAGAGCTATGACACCGGCACAGGCTTTTGTCATTATACTTGATCTTTTCTTTCTTATGTAACTGTTTTTGTTTTTGGTAGTGGAGCTTTGTGTAGAAATATTAGTACTATCCATAGTTTTCCCCCTTAGGCGTAATGAGAAAATATTACTTTATGTTTTCGATATTATGTAACAAAAATCCTTCTTTTTTTTAATATTTTATTATATTTTATTTATAAGAAATTATAAATTTTTACTGAGTTAATATTATAGTTCAGAACTAATTTTTCTTTACATCTATCTAAATAAAAACATTGTGTCTGGAAACTGTTATGTCAAAAATTCATCATCGATTGTCATAAGTTAAGAAATATTACATAATAAATTATAGAATTACTTCTTAAAATATACAAGGTTAGTTCAGTATTTAAAATATATTGCAATTAAAAGGAAATATATTGACTTTAGTTGTATAGTTGTATACAATAATACAAATAAACAAACACACATGAATGTAACTTAATTTTGCTTTCAGTTAAGATATGGAGGTTGAAAAAATGGGATTGAATCTAGCGCAGAAAATTATTAAAGATCATCTTGTAAGTGGGGAAATGATACCTGGCAAGGAAATCGCCATAAGGATTGATCAAACTCTTACACAGGATTCAACAGGTACTATGGCTTATCTTCAGTTTGAGGCGTTAGGAATGCCAAGGGTAAAAACTAAAAAGTCTGTTGCATACATAGATCATAACACGCTTCAGGCTGGGTTTGAAAATGCTGACGATCATAAATATATTCAAACCGTTACATCCAAGCATGGAATATATTTTTCACGTCCCGGAAACGGTATATGCCATCAGGTACATTTGGAGAGATTCGGAGTACCGGGAATGACACTTCTTGGTTCAGACAGCCATACTCCAACAGGCGGAGGCATCGGAATGCTTGCGATAGGAGCAGGAGGGCTCGATGTAGCAGTTGCTATGGGTGGAGGACCATACTACCTTATGATGCCGAAAGTATGCAAAGTAGAACTTAAGGGTAAACTGAAACCTTGGGTTACAGCAAAAGATATTATACTTGAAGTTCTTCGCATAATGACAGTAAAAGGCGGAGTTGGTAAAGTAATAGAATATGGCGGTGAAGGAATTGCGAACCTGACTGTGCCGGAAAGAGCTACAATAACTAATATGGGTGCGGAATTGGGTGCAACAACTTCAATATTCCCCAGCGATGAAGTTACAAGGGAATTCTTAAAAGCTCAGGGCAGAGAATCTGACTGGGTGGAAATTAAACCTGATCCGGATGCTCATTATGATGAATATATCGAAATAAATCTGGATACACTGGAACCTTTGGCAGCAAAACCGCATAGTCCGGACAATGCAGCCAAGGTAAGTGAAATAGGGAAAATTAAAGTTGACCAGGTTGCAATAGGAAGCTGTACTAATTCATCATATGTAGATATGATGAAGGTTGCCGCAATATTGAAAGGAAGAACCGTAAATCCAAATGTTAGTCTTGTTATAGCTCCGGGTTCCAAACAAGTGCTGACAATGCTGGCTAAGAACGGAGCTTTGGCGGATATGGTAGCGGCAGGGGCAAGAATACTTGAATCTGCATGCGGTCCATGTATAGGTATGGGACAGGCACCTGCTACAGATGCGGTATCATTGCGTACTTTTAACAGAAATTTTGAAGGAAGAAGCGGTACAAAATCAGCTAAAGTATATCTTGTAAGTCCTGAAGTTGCAGCCGTTAGTGCTATAACCGGAGTACTTACTAATCCGCAGGAATTTGGTGAATCTCCTGTTATAAAGATGCCGGAAAAATTCGAAGTTAACGATAATATGATAGTACCGCCTGCACCTGAAGGAACAGATGTCGAAGTTGTCAGAGGCCCAAATATCAAACCTTTCCCTGTAAATACCGAATTACCTGAAAAAGTAGAAGGGAAGGCATTGATAAAAGTCGGAGATAATATCACTACGGACCACATTATGCCGTCAAATGCGAAATTGCTTCCATATCGTTCAAATGTACCGTATCTTGCAGAATTTTGTCTCACTCCTTGTGATCCGGAATTTCCTGCAAGAGCAAAAGAAAACAGAGGAGGATTTATAATCGGAGGTTCGAATTACGGCCAGGGATCAAGCCGCGAGCATGCTGCTCTTGCACCGCTTCAGCTTGGCATTAAGGGAGTCATTGCAAAATCTTTTGCAAGAATACACATGGCTAATCTAATAAACTCCGGTATATTGCCTCTTACATTTGCAAATGAAGCTGACTATGATGAAATTGATCGTGATGACGTACTTGTACTTGAGAATATCAGACAACAGATAAAAACCGGAAATGAACTTATTGTAAAAAATGTTACTAAAAACAAAGAAATAAAAGTAAATATAACCTTATCAGAAAGGCAAAAAGATATTATACTTGCTGGAGGGCTGCTTAATTACACAAGAATGCAAAACTCATAAAAATAAATTTAACATTGTCGCCTAACCCAGTGGGGGAGTGGAATATGTCTATACTCGAGAATTATGATAAAAATAACAGCAATTCTTTAAGAGCAAAGGTATTTAACCAGCTTCAGAATGATATATTGAACGGAAAATATAAACAGGGATCCAGCTTGATCGAAACAAAGCTTTCCGAAGATATGGGCGTCAGCAGGACGCCCATCAGGGAAGCCATCAAGCAGCTTGAGCTGGAAGGACTGGTACAGACTGTACCTCATAAGGGTGTTGTCGTAAAGGGCATATCATCAAAAGACATTAGGGATATTTATACAATTCGTATGTTGATAGAAGGACTGGCAGCAAGATGGGCAGCTGAGAATATCACAGATGAGGAACTTAATGAATTGCAGGAAGCTGTTGATTTAGAAGAATTCTATACGAATAAGAATGATTCTCAGCATTTATTGAAATTTGATTCAAGATTTCATGAAATAATTTTCAATGCAAGTAAAAGTAAACCGCTTAAACAAATTTTAAGCACATTTCACAATTATGTTCAAAGAGCAAGGAATGCTTCTCTTGGATCACCTTCCAGAGCCAGAGAAGCACTTAAGGAGCATAAGGCTATACTGCAGGCAATTAAGGAGAAAGATCCAGATAAGGCAGAAAAATTAACAACCGAGCATATTAAAAATGCAAGTAAATATCTGCTGAAACAGCAGTTTTAATCTTATTGGACTCATAAAGGATTTATCACGGACGGTTTAAGTAATTTGATTGTTGTTGCGGTGGAATATTTGAATTAGGAGTATGTGTAAGTTTTCAAAAGTAAGAGAATAAAGGAGGGATATCATGTACAAAGATATTAGTAAAGAAAGTAAAATAATGAAGGAATATACTGAATTAGCAATAAAAAATAATCAACTGGAAAAAGAATTATATACTAAATATAATGTTAAAAGAGGCCTTAGAAATGCAGATGGGACGGGAGTTTTAGTAGGCCTGACGGAAATTGGAGAAGTACATGCATATATAATTGAAGAAAATGAAAAAGTGCCTGTTGACGGTAAACTTTTTTATAGAGGTATAAATATAACTGATTTTGTGAATGGTTTTGTAAGTGATCAAAGATTTGGTTTTGAAGAATGCTGCTATCTGCTACTTTTCGGACAGCTGCCAGATAGTCAGCAATTAAAGGAGTTTACGGAACTACTTGGCCAAAACAGAAAATTGCCTGATGAATTTACAACAGACATGATTCTTAAGACTCCGAGCCGGGATATTATGAACAAGCTTTCAAGAAGTGTTCTAGCTATGTATTCTTTTGATGAGAACCCTGAGGACACTAGCATAGAGAATGTTCTCAGACAGTCAATTAAATTGATAGCGGTATTTCCGACCCTGGCTGCATATGCATATCAGGCTCTATCGCATTATTTTTTGAACAACAGCCTTTATATACATATACCTCAGGCAAATTTAAGTACGGCTGAAAATATTCTATATATGATAAGGCCTGACAGCAAATATACAAGATCAGAAGCAGAATTATTAGACCTTGCCCTTGTTCTTCATGCAGAGCACGGAGGAGGTAATAATTCTACATTTACAACACATGTGGTAACTTCATCAGGAACTGATACTTATTCAGCAATATCTGCTGCCATAGGGTCTTTAAAAGGGCCGAAGCATGGGGGCGCAAATATTAAGGTCATGGAAATGATGGAAGACATAGAAGCAAATATAAAGGATTGGGAAGATGAAGAAGAAGTAGCGGCTTATATTACAAAAATACTAAGAAAAGAAGCTTATGACGGTTCCGGGTTTATATACGGAATGGGGCATGCGGTTTACACTCTTTCTGATCCAAGAGCAGTGCTTTTAAAACAAAAAGCCGAGTTATTGGCTGCTGAAAAGGGTATGGAAAAGGAATATAATCTTTACAAAACAATAGAAAAATTAGCACCGGGTATTTTTGCAAAGGAACGGAACAACGGTAAAGTTATTTGTGCGAATGTAGATTTTTATTCGGGGTTTGTTTATAAGATGCTCGGTATACCTCAGGAACTATACACAGCGATTTTTGCCATTGCAAGAATTGCAGGATGGTGTGCTCACAGAATTGAGGAACTGATAAACGGCGGAAGAATAATCAGACCTGCATATAAAAGTGTGGCTAAGAAAAAAGAATACTGCAGTTTAAGCGAAAGATAAGAATATCTTGCGAGAATACCAAATAAAAAGAACCATTCGTTCGAATGGTTCTTTTTTTTGGTAGCCCGTAGGGGACTCGAACCCCTGTTTACGCCGTGAGAGGGCGCCGTCCTAGGCCGCTAGACCAACGGGCCATATATACATGTAATGTTCAATTTTATGCAAGGAGTATTATAACACCATTATATATAAAACGCAATACTATTTTTTTTGCCCGCCTTGTCATGATTTATATTTATGCTATAATTTCATTTGTATATAAAAGAGACAGGAGAGCAATATGAAATTACCTTTAGATTTTTTAAACAAGATGGAGAAACTGTTAGGCCCCGAAGAATATGACGAATTTATAGAGTCATATGACATGCCGAGGTATTATGGTCTCAGGGTGAACACTTTAAAAATTAGCGTTGATGAATTTAAAAAGATATCACCCTTTGAAATTGAAAATATACCTTGGGTGAAGGAAGGTTTTTATTATACGGAAAAGGATAATCCGGGGAAGCATCCCTATTATTATGCAGGCTTATATTATATCCAGGAACCAAGTGCAATGTTTCCCGGAGTTGTTATAGATGCCAGGCCGGGAGAGAAAATTCTTGATCTTTGTGCAGCTCCCGGAGGGAAAACGGTACAGATGGCAGCCGCAATGAAAGGTGAGGGGCTTATAGTTGCCAATGATATAAGCTCTGAAAGGACAAAGGCACTGGTTAAAAATATTGAGCTATCAGGAGTAAGAAACGCGATTGTAACAAACGAAACCCCGCAAAATTTGGCCAGTAAATTCATTGAGTATTTCGATAAAATTCTTATTGATGCGCCCTGCTCAGGAGAAGGTATGTTCAGAAAAGATCCTGACGCGGCCAGGAGCTGGGAAAAATTTAAGTGTGAGAAATGCTCAGGTATGCAGTGGGAAATATTGCAGCAGGTTGATATTATGCTCAAACCCGGTGGCATCATTGTGTATTCCACATGCACTTTTTCACCTGAAGAAAATGAAATAATGATTTCACGCTTTTTAGATAAATATAAAAATTACAGCGTTGAAGAAATCAAGAAAAATGGAGGCATTGACAACGGAAGGCCTGAATGGGCCGATGGCAGGGATGAACTGAAAAAAACCGCAAGGTTATGGCCGCATAAATTAAAAGGCGAAGGACATTTTGTTGCATTATTAAAAAAGGAAGGTATTTCAGCTTCGTTAAGCAGGAAGGGTATAATTAAGGAAAAAGCAAAAAATATAAAAGAAAAAACTGTATTAGAAGCATACAGACAGTTTGAAAATGAAAATCTTAATACAGTAACTGACGGATTTTTTAATATAAAAGGCTCAAATCTGTATTGCCTGCCGGTTGAACCTCCGGTTCTCGACGGTTTAAAAGTAGCAAAGTTCGGCTGGTATCTGGGCGAATTGGTTTCAGGCAGGTTTAATCCTTCTCATTCCTTAGCCGTATCTCTTGAAAAAGCAGATATTAAAAGAACAATTGACTTTCCTTCAGCATCAAGGGAAGTACAATCTTATCTTAAAGGAGAAACGCTTATAGTAGATGGAGAGAAGGGTATTACGGGTGTTTGCGTCGATGGATATACTTTGGGTTGGGGCAAGCATACAGGTGATATACTTAAAAACTTGTATCCAAAAGGTTGGAGAAAAATGGGCTGATACGCTGTATATATTTTAATTATGGCTTAATCGCTTAATGAAGTTAATATATGATATATTATCTTAATTTGGTGTTATGAATATTAGTATTAAATATAATTAAATCACATAACAAGGATGTTGATGTATGTCAGAAATCCAGAGGATTGATAAGCTTCTGTCAAACTCCGGTTACGGCACTCGTAAGGAAGTAAAGCAGATGCTTAAACAAGGCCATGTAAAAGTTGATAATTCAGTAGTAAAGGATCCTTCCACCCATGTTGATCCGTTAAGAAGCATAATAGAAATACACGGACAAGCTTTAAAATACCGTAAATATCTATATGTAATGCTGAATAAGCCTGCCGGCGTAATATCCGCTACCTATGACAAAAGGCTGAAAACAGTAGCCGACATACTTCCTGAAAAATATAAATCTTTTGGCTTGTTTCCTGCAGGCAGGCTTGACATAGATACTGAGGGTCTGTTGCTTATGACTAATGACGGCCAATTGGCCCATGACATGTTGGCTCCAAAAAAACATGTTCCAAAAAAATATTTCGCCCGTATAAATAATGGTATAGAGGAACGTGATATTGAAGTTTTCAGAGAGGGCGTTATATTGGATGATGGTTATAAGACACTTCCTGCAAAGCTTCGTGTGATAGATGATAAAATACCAGATGAGGTTGAAATTGTTATCTATGAAGGAAAATATCATCAGATAAAAAGAATGTTTGAAGCTGTTGGTAAAAAGGTACTTTATCTTAAGCGTATACAAATGGGAAGTTTAAAACTTGATGAGCGCTTAAAGACAGGTGAATGCAGGGAATTGACGGAAGATGAAGTTCAAGCCCTTAAAACTGCAGATTATAATGAAATTTAAAAACGCGCATTTATAAAAACATCATTATAATATATAAAAAGTATATTCATTTTGTTTAAAAAACGATAAAATAGAAAATGTGGAACGAAATATAACGGATTATGCAAACGGAGGCTTGATGTGAAAAAGCAAAGTGTACAAAAGCTGGCATTACTTTTAAAAGGCCTTGAGCAAAGGCTTGAAGAAAATTCCGAATTCTTTAAGGAAATAAATGCTTTATATAAATCAGGAACAAAAACATTTACAGCACGTCTAATATTAAGAGAAAAAGATATAATAATGAATTTTAACGGAAGGAATGAAAAACTGAAAATACAGGATCTGTCCGAACGCCTGTCAAATATTGCAGAAAGTTATGAAGCAGTAACTGTAAATTATGACGAAAGAGGAACGTTTCTTGTAATTGATGCGGATGATAAAAATGTTAAGATGAGGACGGGTGAAAGGCAGGGAAACAGTTTAAAACAATTTGAAAATGAAACTTCCAGGATTAGTGACAGAGAGTATTATATCAGGCCCGGAGAAGCTGATGAATTATTAAAGGCCATAGGAATAATGGGCAGTAACGGCAAAATAAAAAACGATATGATACGGAAGTATAATCAGATAGACCATTTCGTTGAGTTAATAGACGGAATGCTGAAAAATCTGGCAGAAAAATATGGTTCTATAAATGTAATAGACTGTGGCTGTGGTAAATCATATCTGACATTTGTTTTAAATTATTATATCAGAGAGGTATTAAAAGTACCATGCCACTTTATCGGGCTTGATTATTCCGATACCGTAATAAATGCATCAAGGGAAATTGCCAACAAACTTGGCTATAAAAACATGGAGTTTCATGTTAAAAATATTGATGATTATAAAGCTGACAGTAAGATACATCTTCTTATAAGCCTGCATGCATGTGATACTGCAACAGATAAAGCTATCGCACTGGGTATAAGGAATAATATTAGCGCTATGGTTGTAGTACCATGCTGTCATAGAGAAATGCTGAGTCAGTATAATTATGAGCCCTTTGCCGGGATAATTAAACATGGCATATTAAAAGCACGTATTGCTGATGCTCTTACGGACGGAATGAGGGCATTATTGCTTGAATCGCTTGGCTACAAAGTTTCAATTGTGGAATATATTTCTCCTCTTGAAACTCCCAAAAACCTCATGATGAGGATTGAAAAGCAAAATGGTCCAAACAAATCAGCAAGGGAAGAATATGAAAAGCTATCGAGCCTGCTTGGAGTGGATTTGGAACTTTACAGGCAGATATATAAATAATTCAGAAATAAAGTCATAACAGTAAAGGTTGGGGTCAATGAGGTTAAAGAGAAAAGATATTCATAAAAAGAATTCACGGGTTAAAAGACTTATAAGAAAAGCTTTTTTTACTACAAAAATTTTGATTTGTATATTGATTATAGTGTTAACCGGTAGTTCGGCTTGTAATGCAGGACTTGCCATGCAAGGAAAGATTATTTATTCAGGTAGAGTATATGTGACAGGTACTAAAAATACAGATACTAATAAACCTCCCGAAGAGGAAGTTAAGGAAAACACTAACATTCAGGAATCAACAGTAGCCGGTGTCTCCATTGATACTGAGGAAACTGAACAAACTGTAGAAACTGAACAAACACCTGATGCCGAGCAGACTCAGCCCGCCGGTTCGGACACACAGCCTCAGGGTGAGTCTGAGATTATATATCCAAAATATTGGGGTGATACCACAAAACCTGAAATAGCATTGACTTTTGATGACGGTTACAATTATCCGTCAATTGTACAAATACTTGATGCACTAAGAGCAAGGAATATAAAATGTACTTTTTTTGTTATCGGACAGCACCTGAGAGATTATCCTGACCTCTGGAGACAGGCAGTAGCTGATGGGCATCAGATATGCAATCACACGTTAAATCATGAATTTTTAGGAAACCTTGACGAATATGGCATAAGGAATCAGATAACCGGCTGGGAGCAGGCAGTAATTGATGTTTTGGGACAGGATTATCTGAATAAGATGAAAAGCGAATTTCCTTTAATACGTTTCCCGGGAGGAAGCGGATTTACCATGGAAAGCGTACTTAAGATTTCAACTGAGTATGGTTATATTCCTATAGGATGGTCGGTTGAAACTTACAACAGTGTCCTGATGCATCATAATTTGAATGCCGAACCAGCAGAACCGATAGCAAATGAGGTAGCAGCCCATGTATTGGGAAATACCTCAAACGGTTCAATTGTATTAATGCATTTTGTGCAACATGATGCCATGAAGATTAATGAAATACTGGACGGACTGATAAGCAAAGGATTTCAATTAAAGTATGTAACTGACATTATAAAATAACTTTATTGGATTCGGAATAAATCAAATAACTATTATATTGGTAATATATAAAGCTATAATAACCTCTTGTATGAAAATGTTTTAACACATTGCATACAAGAGTTTTTTATTCTAGGGATGATTAATATTTAATGCATTTATCCAAAAGAATTAATTTATTATACAGCTATATTAAATATATAAATTTTTTGGCATTAAGAATCAACTATTTAACGAATGTCTAGTTATATTGTTATGTAATTTTAAATTTAGTATTAATGTTTGCAAAACATATAGATTTACATAAGTAGTTTACATTATAATGAAAACATATTTAGAATAAATTGAAATACAAAATAAAAGCTATAAGTTTATTATTTGCAAAAATTAAGTGAATTGTAATGAGATTATTAAATTGAAGATGAAAACACTAAACAGATTTGATAATGGGGGTAAATATTTGCGATGAGAAAAAGAAATATTTTTATTCTATTGTTTTTAATAGTGATTATGCTGAATGCGCCGTTAAATATAGCTCATGCACAAGAAAGCTATACTTCAATCAAGGTTGTTCTAAATAAAGTGAATATTGCAATAAACGGAGTTACAGTAGGAATGGCGGGCATGGATTATGTATTAACAGATGGGAGTACGGTCCCTTATAGCATTTTATATAATGGGACGACGTATTTACCCATGAGAAAAGTAGCTGAACTGGTTGGAATGAGCGTTTCATGGGATAACGCTACTAATACAGCTGTTATTAATACCTATACTGAATCAATGCCTGTAACAATTAAGCCATCTGCAGCATCAAATGTAAAACAGCAAACATTTTCAGAGAGTGTGATATCGGTAGTATTGAATAAAATAAATATAGCAATAGATGGCAGCATTGTAGGGAAGGCAGGCATGAATTATACATTAGCGAACGGGGAGCAAGTGCCATATAGCATTTTATATAAAGGCACAACTTACCTGCCAATGAGGAAGGTGGCTGAGCTGGTTGGAAAGGAAGTTGTCTGGAATTCAGCTGCAAACACTGCGGAAATTAATGACATCATCTTTTCTCAGGAACCCTCAGGAGAACAAGAACCTGTTCCCCCAGAGGAACCTGAGGCTCCACAAATACCCAGGCACCAGGAAGAAATAAAACCAGCTATTGAAGAAGGACAAGCCTTGCTGAAAATCAATTTTAAGCTTCCTGAAGGGTCAGTAATGAATAGTGATGAAATTTTTTGCATTATGTGTGACACAGTAAGTTCAAATGGGACAACCAAAAGTGTGATTAAAAATATATTGATGATGAATGGTTCGAATTTATTTACTGCATATATACCGGTAGATGCTTCAGGTGGAAGCGCAAGCTGCAGGGTATATTATCTTGCGTTTGATACAAGCGGCTATTTAAACGGGATGCTTACAGATAAAGGGACTGAGATGCTGCACCACATGTTATCAGCGGAAAATGATACTCGAAAAGTAATAGAAGTAAAAGAAGGTTCTATGGCTGAAGTAACATTGGATGCGATTAAGGGAGTTCTCTTTACTTCTAAGGTCAAAGTAACGCAACCGGATTCTGCTGATTCGGAGCAAAATCTTATTGGGATTCAATTTATTGAAATGAACAGGGAAGGGGATCTAATAGACTGCTCAATATCATATTATACTATTTCAGGTAAAGAGGATGAAATAGATCTTAAGTATACTTTTAATGCAAATCACTGTTATTCTCTTGCGTTTTGTGATCAAGATTCTACTTTCTATTATTTATACGGAGATATTGCAATTAATGATGAAGCTATAAAAACAGGCATGTTGGAATACCAACCTATAGAAATTAACTTTGTTCCGGAGAAAATTGAAAAACTTACACAGGAAGAAATGGAACAAATGGTACAGGAGAAGGTTAAAGACATAATATCCAGAATTATAAAACCGGGAATGAGCGAAATCGATAAAGAATATGCCATATTTAAGTATGTTCAAAATAATACTATATATGGATTTTCAGCAAATTGCGGCAATGAATATGGATGTTTAATAGAAAACGTAAGTGTTTGCGAAGGTTATGCAAGAGCAATAAAAAGGCTTTTGGATGCTGCAGGTATTGAGAACCAAATAGCATACGGAGAGAAAGGAAATGATGATGAATACAGAGGTGCGCATGCTTGGAACATAGTGAAGATAGGTAATGAATATTATCACCTTGATGCATTGCATAACCGCTTCAATTTAAATGATGCTGAAGCAAAAAGGGAGCATTATGCATGGGAAGAAGGCTCTATACCGCAATGCAACAGCCGCTTTTCCATTCCACAAGGCTTGAGTTTCTTCGTACATGATGGATACATATATTATACATCCGGAAGTTTTTATTTTGAGATAAATCGATGCAAGCCTGACGGAAGTGACGATATAAAGTTATTTACTACTAAGAATGAAGGCTCATATTTTTTTCAGAAAGATGGATGGATTTATTATTTTCGGTACGAAGGAAACAAAGTATATAAAGTAAGAATAGACGGCTCGGAAGAAACTTTAATCTATACTTTTGAAAATGATGTTCGTATCCATAAGGGTGACATATCAGGCAATGCTATCTATTTCTTTGCACAGACAGGCCCAAGAGGAGAATATAAAAAGGAAATTTTAAAACTGGATATAGAAAGTTTGCAAGCATCAAAGATTGCTATATTTGATGAATATGCAAATATGTGGAGGCTGGGTGATCATTTTTACTATTATAGAAAAGAAAATGGGGAGTTTTATTACTATAGGATGAATTTAGACGGAACCAATGAAACAAGAATATATTAGCTTGAATAAAAGAATTATTCCAAATTTGGATGTTTAAAATTATAATATAGTAACAAAGGCAGATATGTGAATTAAGTATACATGTTCACAATTAACCTCCTGAATGAATAATATAGCAACAGATATAATAGGATGTAGTCGGAACGAACAAGCTTCATCAAAAATCATTAGATTATTCTTCAATTATTGTCTTAATCCTATTATATTTTAATATTTTCATTTAGGGGGTATTTTATGTTTGAAGCGCTGGAAGCACGGTCAAAACTGCCGATGGTAGGTTACAAGGCACCGGACTTTGAAGCTAAAACTACATTTGGTGATATGAAGCTGTCTGATTTGGAAGGAAGATGGGTTGTATTTTTTTGTCACCCTTCGGACTTTACGCCTGTTTGCACGACAGAATTCATCGCATTTGCACGTTACTACCCATATTTTTTGCAGAGAAATGTCCAGCTATTAGGTTTGAGCGTTGATAGTACATATTCACATCTTTCATGGGTGTATAACATTTATAAAAATACGGGTATTGAAATATTGTTTCCCATTATTGCTGACCGATCAATGGAGATATCGAAGCTATACGGGATGATATCACATGCTGTCAGTGATACTTCTACTATCAGAAGCGTATTTATAATTGATGACAAACAGGTAATACGTACTGTTCTACATTACCCTCAGACAATAGGAAGGTGCATACCTGAAATATTAAGAATCGTTGATGCACTGCAAACTTCAGACAGGGAAAAGGTAGCTACACCGGCAAACTGGGTTCCCGGTGCACCTGTAGTTTTGCCTGCACCGGATACATACGAAAAGCTTAAGGAAAGAATAAAGAATCCGAGTGGATACAACTGTATGGATTGGTATCTGTGCACTAAGCCTGATAAAGGGCTGCCAGTGCCAGAGAAAAAGCAATGATTAGATAGAAATAACAAATAAAAGAAAACAGGGAATTGTATAATTTGTTAAACAACCCCTGTTTTTTTATTGGATTTTTACAGTAATATGAATAAGTTTAAAGGAATTTGAAAAATTATGAAGAATAATATTTATATAGAAGCTCTTTATAAAGGACGTTATAAATACGTTGACTTATTTTACATAACTGTACTTTTTTAAATATGTGAGGTTTAATATGAATAATAATACATGGAATCCTATCCGAAGGAACAGAAATATAGGAACTTCCAAATCTGGACATGGTAAAGATAATAAAATGGTTATTCCTCATAAGTCTAATAATTCTAGAAATTCTTGGGAAGATTTAACCAGTTATCATGCCATATCACGAAAAGTCAACGAAAAAGAAATTACATTTCTAATCGAGCCCACAAAAGAGAATTATAAATATTATTGCACGGTTGAAGATATTGTTTATTTATTAAAATTTATTCCCGAGTATGAAATAGATTTAATAGATTTGATAATATTCAGGCAGCCAAAGAGAAAAGAAGAAATATTGGATCCTGTATGGGGAAGGCTGGCTTACTGGGTGCGTATTGATAAATATTGCGGAACGGCAATAATGCTGGAGGCTCAGGATATAAATAAAAAAATTTACTGGGACAAATCTTTAAAACCTGATGAGTTAAAGGAACTGGAAAGGCTGCAACAGGATGGATTTAAAATTACCGGGGACAGAAGAGGCTATATTATACAAAAGACTGAAAATGCAATAAGGGAAACTCAACTATACAGGACATTATTACATGAAATAGGGCATTGGGTTCATTACGTAAGTAAAGTTATATATGAAAGTATTGTTTCAAATGAGTACCCGGATGATGAAAATGCCGAAATATTAAATGATAAATATAGTAAGATTCCTATAATGGAAAAAGAAAAGTTTGCCAATCTATACGCAGATGTAACCAAAAAAAGGCTAATTAATGAAGGTGTAATTCCGTTTCCAAGAAAGCATAGTACATTCGATGATGAAATAATAAATACGTATTTTTATTAATATAATTAGATAATGAAACATAATGATTCCAGTGAAGTGCCTTTTTATCTGTGAAATCTTAGATTTTATGAAAGAGAATATTGGTTTTGTTTTAAATAAAATTAGTTTTAGCAGTATCAATGACCAAAATATAATAAGTAAAATTTTGAATTTATATATAATATATTACATATAAGTTAAATGGGAGTAATTTTGGTAAAAAATAAGTCGGTATAATTGGATAATATATTTTGCATATGCAGTATTATTATTTTGTTTTATTATAATAAGTTATAAGATATATGAATTGGGAGACATGATAAGGATTTGTAAATATAATGCTTTGCCTTTTTTAACCTTGTCTTTAGTAATCTTTACTTTGATAGGATTTTTACTTGGACTGGAGAAACTAATATTGGAAATAAGAAAAGAAGGAAGTTGGAGAATAAATTTGCCTAAGGTTGTATTTATTGGTATTCCATCACTTTATTTTTCTATAGGCCTGTTAGATTACTACAGTAAGATATTTTTTATCAGTGAGGTTTTATCATATCCAATACGAATCTTAATTAATTACAATCCTAATTTTATATCAATTTTTCAAGTAATTTTTGGATATGTTATTAGTTCATGTTTTGTGAAAATAGAAAAAACATAATATTTAAATATAGATTGTTTAATAATGTTTAGCTGATTGAATAGGGTATATAGTGTTAAACTGTAAAGGAGTTATATAAAATGCTTTTATTTAATAAAAAGAGGTATATATAGGCTATTCATTAAATGAGTTGTCAAAAGTAAGAGAAATTCTTGAAAATGAAAGCATCAAGTATACTTATAAAGTAGTAAATCATTCAGGTCAGTGGTTAGGACGGGGTTCCACAAGAAGTAATCTTGGCAGTTTTGGTATGAATATGGACTATGAAAAACAGTATATTGTTTCTGTTAAGAAAAAGGATTATGAAAAAGCTAAATATCTTACTAATTCTGTTCTACATTAATAATGTTATTCAGTTAAAGGGTGATTGATATAATTTGTTTTTGTGCTTACATACTTGCTTAAGCAGCTATTTTATACGGGCATAAGGTAGTTTTAATATATTATTGATTAAAATAAAATATGAAAAACTAAAATAAGTCTATTCGTAAATAAAAAACCTGCAATAAAGCTATTGGCCAACAGCTTTATTGCAGGTTTTTTAAAATATAAGTACATTCTATTTTACTTCAACGGTCCATCCCATTGTATCTTCAACTTTACCGCTTTGTATGCCGGTTATTGTATCATAAAGCTTGTGTGATATTTCACCGATTTTACCACCACCGATTACGATTTTCCTGTCTTCCCATTTTAGTTCTCCTATCGGTGATATTACTGCTGCAGTTCCTGTGCCGAAAGCTTCTTCAAGTTTGCCCGCATCGTATGCATCAAATATTTCCTGTACCGCAAGTTTACGTTCAGTTACTTTCAATCCCCAGCTCCTTAACAGTTGTATTGCCGAATCTCTTGTTATACCTGCAAGAATGCTTCCATGAAGTGCAGGTGTTATTATTTCACCGTCTATTTTAAAGAATACATTCATTGTACCTACTTCTTCTACATATTTCATTTCGACGCCGTCAAGCCACAGTACCTGTGTATATCCGCTTTCATGAGCTACAACCTGTGCTTTAAGGCTTGCAGCATAATTACCCGGTGTTTTGGCGTATCCGATACCGCCTCTTACGGCACGAACATATTTGTCTTCTACATATATTTTAACAGGGTTGATACCTTCAGGATAATAAGCACCCACCGGTGAAAGTATAATTATAAATTTATATGTGCTTGAGGGTTTTACTCCCAGGTATGGATCAGTAGCAATTATAAACGGCCTGATATACAGGGAAGTTCCTTCTGCTTCAGGAATCCAGTCTTTATCAATATTGACCAGAGTTTTAATTGCTTCCACGCCAAACTCTTCATCGATAGGAGGTATGCAAAGCCTATCATTTGAAATATTTACTCTCTCCATGTTTTTATGAGGTCTGAAAAGAAGTATTTTTCCACCTTCTGCTTTGTATGCTTTAAGTCCTTCAAATATAGCCTGTCCATAATGGAATATCATACATGAAGGATCAAGGCTTAGCGGACCATAAGGGACAATGCGTGGATCATGCCAACCCTTACCCTCTGTGTAATCCATAATAAACATATGATCTGTAAAATATTTGCCAAAGCCAAGATTATTTTGATCAGGCTTTTGTTTTGGATTTGTTGTTTTTTCAATTCTGATTTGATAAGACATAATACAAGACTCCCTTCGAAATATTATAAATATTATCCTACTTTTTATATAAAAAATCTATAGTTTTGCAATAATTTATTCTTCATATATCATTTTTATCGTTATTCAACAGTAAACGATAAGGTTTGTACCTGCGTTAAAGCCTGATTTTTCCGAGCATAGAAATAAACATGCATGAGCAATATCTTCAGGGATATCTACTCTTCATGCAGGATGATGCTTATGTTCTTTCTCTCTTAATTCTGCCTGGTGAGCTATGCTTGATTTTCAGGCGGATGTATTGAAACAACCTGGGAAATAGAAAATATCAGTATAATAATCACAGTATAATATTATAGCACTTTTTTATGTATGTAGGTGAGTTTTATAAAAATATAACTGATTTAAAATCATAATTAATGGTATAATACATGTAATATACCGTTAAGGAGGAATGGGTTCATATGGAGAATATTTATGAGAAAGCGCTTCAAGCCTCTGAGTTTATTCTATCGAGAATAAGTGAAAAACCAGACATTGCAATAATTCTTGGTACAGGTCTGGGGTTTTTGGTTAATGAAATACAAAATCAAATTGAAGTGGATTACAAAGATATACCTAATTTTCCTGTTCCTACAGTAAAGGGGCATGATGGCAAGCTGGTATATGGTGACATGGAAGGGCATAAAGTACTTGTAATGAAAGGGCGTGTTCATTATTACGAAGGTGAAGAGATTTCCGTTGTTACTTTTCCCATTAGAGTATTTACATGTATGGGCATTAAAACCCTTATAATTACTAATGCGGCAGGGGCAATCAATAAAACCTTCAAGCCGGGAGATTTAATGTTAATAAACGATCATATCGGATTATTTTCTCCTTCGCCCCTTAGAGGAGAAAACATAGAGCAATTCGGGCCGCGATTTAATGATATGTCAGAAGCTTATAATAAGGAATTAAGGGACAAGGCAATGAAAGCTGCCAAAGCAGTCGGAGTGGAACTGAAAGAAGGTGTATATGCTTTTGCAAAGGGGCCGATGTATGAAACTCCGGCTGAAATAAGGGCACTTGAAAAACTTGGGGCTGACGCCGTTGGCATGTCTACGGTTCCTGAAGTTATAACAGCAAAACATTCCGGCATGGATGTGATTAGCATATCTTGCATAACAAATATGGCGGCAGGGATATTGGAGCAGCCTATGAATCATAGTGAGGTTATGGAGATTGCCGCCAAGGTTGAAAAAAAATTTGTTTTATTGGTGAAAGAAATAGTCCGGAGGCTATGATTTTAATATTTATTTTTATTGAGAATCCCGCTATATGCAGTTAAAATTGCAAACATATTTATTATTTAATTAGATAAAAAACAATAATCCTGACGAGTTTAGATAAAAGAGAGTTTGCTTGATGACAAATAAATTAAAAGAAGCATATAATGAAAACGATAAAGTTTACTTAAAGCTAAACTAATAAATATGATTATACAACTAAGCTATGTAAAATAAACAACATTGCAAAATAAGCCGGTTGCCGTATGATTATAAATTGCAAATATAAATTTTATCTTATAATTTCTGGTTATGACACAACTGTAGAGATAAATTCAGTTGGGAAACCGGCTTATTTGCAGCTTAAAATTCTTTGTCTTTATATATTTTTAAAGAAATCATATAGGACAAAGTAGTAAAAATTAAAGTTATAAGAATTATATATAGTAATATTTGAAAATCGGTATTAGTCGATAAGGTTTTAGTTGATAAAAAGTGAATCAGATTCTGTGCCCACTGTTTTTCCTGATTTACTTTTAAATAATCAACATAATACCTCATTGCGATCAACGGACATGCGGTTAACAGGAATTGAGAAAGCTGTGATTTTTCTTAACTATTTCCGGATTGTTTAACAATTCCTTTTTTCCTTTTACAACAGCAAAATTCTCGTTTATTTGTTCCATTGAAGCATTTAGAATAATCCTTCCCTTATTCAGAAATACTATATAATCTGCGATTTTGTCCAAATCAGAAGTGTTATGTGTTGAGTAAAGCACTGCTTTATTTTCGTCCTGTATAATATAGGATTATATTACTAAAAACTCATTTCTTATTACAGGATCCAGACCTGATGTCGGTTCATCCATGATTAGAAGCCTAGCATTATGGGAAACGGCAATAGCCAGGAAAACTTCATTTTCATTCCTTTAGATAAATGTTTAATTTTCTTGTCAGCAGGCAGGGAAAAATCCGAAAGGCATTTTTAAATGTTTTTAATCCCATTTTGAGTAAAAGGGGGAAATGACATTTTTCATCTGTTCAACGGTTAATTCCTCATTAAAATAATTCTTATCGTTATATTATCTTTTATCTTTTTTCATATTTAATATTATCCAGACCGAATATTTTAATTTCACCGCTGTCCCTTTTTAAAAGGTTCATTATAAGCTTGATGGCAGTTGTTTTGCCTGAACCGTTAGGGCCTGCGAAACCCATGATAAACCCGCTGTCAAGGAAAAATTAATGTTACTGAGAGAAAACCCTTTATACTTCTTACTTAAGTTTGACACTTCCAATATCTTTTCCATCTTCATTCCTCCTCGTACAAAACTCTAATCATTTCCTTAAGCTCATCAAGGCTTATACCTGCAATTTTTGCGCTGTTTACAGCTTCAATCAGCTTTTCTTCCAAAATTTTAAGCCTTGTTTCCTTCAGCATTTCTTTGCTCTGTGCGGCTACAAACGAACCTTTTCCACCTACGGTCACGATATAGCCTTCTTTTTCAAGTTCGTCATATGCTCTCTTAGTTGTGATAACACTTATTTGCAGTTCTTTCGCTAAGGCTCTTATGGACGGAAGGGGATTTCCGTCACTTAGCTCGCCCTGCAATATGAGGTTTTTTATTTGTTTTACTATTTGCTCATAGATAGGCTCATCGGAGGAATTTGAAATAATTATATCCATGAAATAATATCACTCCTTTACTGTACGTACTGTATATATATAATATATACAGATATAACACATTTGTCAGTAGTAAAGTTTAATAAGCTTGTTGTGCTTGTTGATTTTGTTCCAGAAAACCGAGTTGCGATGCCAAGAACATATAAATACAGCTGCTACGAATTCAAACTCGCAGAATAATCTTGATTTGTTATATATATAATTATTCTGTTCAAACAGTGAATTCGCTTAATTTAGGTACGGATTAACAGGTGATATGAGCTTCTCCACAAGGTTTCTTCCACAAAACAAATAGCACTATGGATTAAATTGAAAAAAAAGAGACCTGCAAAATATTTGAGGTCTCTTTACTGAGGTATTTTTATGATATAGTATTATATTTATTTTATTTATATTAATAGGTGTAAACCATATTGCCCGATCTTAATGCTATAGGTTTCGACCAAAGCCATGTGTTTGTGGTGCTGTCATCGAAGTAATATACTGCTCCGTTTGTTGGGTCAGAGCCATGCAAGGCGGCATATGCCGCATTTTTTGACTCTTGGGACGCAGGTTTGTTGATCCATCCGTTTAGCACAGGTGTAAATTGATAATATCCATGGTCTACCTGATATATTACATCGGTAATTGTATTAGGAAAACGCGGGTCTTGAACCCTGTTAATTACTACTGCACCTACTGCAACTTTGGCTGTATATGACTGACCTGCTGCTTCGGCTTCTATAAGACGGGCAAGAAGGTCAAGTTCACTGGCTGTATATGATATAACTGCTGAATTTTTTTGTGTAGTCTGGCTTGCTGTGGAACCTGAAGCTTTAGGTATTAAAAGGGTCTGGCCTGGATAAATCATATCATTCCATTTGTTATTTGCCGCTCTTAAAGCTGAGAGAGTTACATTATTGTTTTTGGCAATTAAATATAATGTATCACCGCTTTTTACTGTATAAGTAGCTGCTGGCACATTTAATACCTGTCCCGGATAGATTGTATTGCCCCCAAGATTGTTGCTCTGCTTCAGATATTCTGCTGTTGTACCGAAGGTAGTACCGATTTTATAGAGAGAGTCTCCTTTCACTACCGTGTAGTTTGCCGCAAAAGCTGTCTGGGACATGAAAACTATTGCCAACGGCAGTGTAAATATAAAAGCTTTTGCCTTCTTTAAAATTAACCTCAACATTTTATTTTCCTCCTTTTAGCCTCCGGGGTTAGTTGACGGGTTTGGGCTGAGGCAACCCTACTCCGGTTACGGAGATTCACCCCATGATATTGCGTCCCCCGTACTTCCTTTTTGGAAGATTCGGCGTTTTGCCATTATAACAGAGGAGTTTTTAAATTTCCACCTGTAAATGATGGAATATTTGAAAACATAATAGTCTTGTTTTATAATAGTCAACGAAAGAGAAGAATGCATAAAGGGGAATATTCTTGGGTAAAAAAATGTATATAACTGAAAAACCTTCCGTAGCGGCAAGCTTTGCAGTTGTTCTCGGAATTAAAATATCCCGGAGGGACAGAGAAAAAGGTTTTGCGGAATCAAATGATATTATAGTAACATGGTGCTTCGGTCATCTAGTTACTATGGCTTTTCCTGATGCTTACGACCCTAAGTACAAAGAATGGAAGGTTGAGCACCTGCCTATAATACCCAAACAGTACAAATATATAGTGATAGACGATGAAGGAATAAAGAGGCAATTTGATATAATAAGCAAGCTGATGCGCAGAGATGACGTTGACATTATCTATGCCTGTACCGATAGCGGCCGGGAAGGTGAATATATATTCAGACTTGTTTATAATCAGAGCGGAAGCAACAAGCCGGTTAAAAGAGTATGGATTTCATCCCAGACGGAAGAAGCGATAAAAAAGGGAATAGAAACTGCAAAGGATATAAGGGAATATGATTCGCTGTCAAGGGCTGCCTACAGCCGGGCAAAAGAAGACTGGCTTTTTGGTATGAATTTAAGCAGGGTTTATACTTGTCAATATGGAAGAAATTTATCGGCTCTTTTAAAAGAGAGCAAACCTTCCGTCATAGCAATTGGAAGAGTTATGACATGTGTTTTGGGTCTGGTAGTTAACCGGGAACAGGAAATCAGAAATTTTGTACCCACAAAACATTACGGAGTTATAGCAAATTTTAAGTCTTTTAACAGTAATATTGAATACAAAGGAAAATGGCAGCCTGAAAAGAAGAATGGGAAAAAACAATCTGATGATGGTGAAAATGAAAAACATATCAGCAGGGCAGAGGCACTTGAAATAATAGAAAAGCTAAAAGGAAAGGAAGCAGTAATAAAAAAAGTTGAAATAAAGGTAAAGAAAGAACAACCGCCTTTGCTGTTTAATCTGGCTGAACTGCAGTCTGAGGCAAATAAAAAGTACAAGATACCTGTAGATAAAACTCTTGAAATAGCCCAGAACCTTTATGAAAAAAAGCTGATATCCTACCCCAGGACTGACAGCAGAGTTATATCTACCGATGTTTTAAGCGAAGTACCGAAAGTATTGAACGGTCTATATAAAAATCAGGCATTCAGCGGGTATATTAAAGATATAAAAGAGCTTGGAGAACTGAGAATCAAAAAAACTACTAAAAGGTACGTGGATAACGGTAAGGTAACGGACCATTATGCCATTATACCGACCTACGTAACTGCCGAACTGACAACTATGGATGAAAACACAAGGAATATCTATAATCTTATTGTTAAAAGGTTCCTTGCAATTTTCTATCCTCCTGCAGAATTCAATACGGTAAAAGTAGAGACAATGGTTAATGGTGAAATTTTTATGTCAAACGCCAAAACGTTAAAAGAAGCCGGTTGGAAAGCTGTATATGAGATTACTGCATCAAAAAGTGATGAAGATATTACTGATTCTCCAATTCATAAATTGGTAGAAAATGAAAAGATTAGTATAGAAGAACTGGAACTTGAAGAAAAGGAAACAAAACCGCCTACAAGATATACAGACGGTTCCTTAATTATAACCATGGAGAAAGCAGGTAAATTTATAGAAGACGAAGAACTGAGGGAACAGATAAAAACCTGCGGCATTGGAACATCTGCCACTCGCGCAGGTATAATAAAGAAGCTGAATGATATCGGGTATATTAAGATTAACAGCAAGACTCAGGTTATAACTCCTACTTTAAAAGGGGAAGCGATTGTTGAACTTGTGCGCCGAACTGCAAGGGAGCTTTTAAGCCCTTCCCTGACGGCAAGCTGAGAGAAAGGTCTTGTTATGATTGAAAACGAAGAAACTACCGAAGATGTGTTTATGGATAAACTGCATTCTTATATTAAAAGGGCTGTTGAAAAAGTGAAAAATAATTCTGAGAATATTAATCTTCTCAGAATTATGGGTAATTGATAAAGGAAAATTGCAACAGGTACAAAACCAGAAGGAAATGGCAAAAATAAAAAGGGAAAGATATAATAGTTGGAAATTCAATATTTGATATTAATTTGGGAAATACAATAAAATTTTTGAGAGAGGGAATTGACGTGAAATATTCAGTATTATTTGACATGGACGGAGTACTGGTGGATTCTGAAACAGTGATAAATGAAGCGGCGATCATAGGACTGAAGGAATATGGAATAAATGCCAGGCCTGAAGATTTTATACCTTTTGTTGGTGCAGGCGAAGACAGGTATATAGGTGGTGTCGCAGAAAAATACGGTGTTAAATACAAGTCAGAAATGAAAGAAAGGGTTTATCAGATATATCTTGATATAGTAGATGAAAAAATAAAAGTTTTTGATGGGGTTATTGGACTTTTAGATATGTTAAAAAGCAATAAGAACAAAATGGCATTGGTTAGCAGTGCAGATTTGGTCAAGATTAATGCAAATCTGAAGGCTGCGGGAATAGCAAAGGATTATTTTGATGCAATAATCAGTGGAGAAGATGTTCAGCATAAAAAACCTTCACCCGATATTTACCTGCATGCCTCAAAAAAACTTGGAACGAAACCTGAAAATTGCATTGTGATTGAAGATGCAATAAACGGAATTCAGGCAGCAAAAGCGGCTGGTATGAAATGCATAGCTGTTACTACATCATTTTCACGGGATATAATTGCAAAGGAACAACCTGATTACATATGTGATAATCTAAATGAAGCCAGAATATTGCTAAAAAACTTCATCCTTAGCGACTCAGATTTTTATATGTAATAGCAATTAATCATATAAGGATTGTATTAATAACAAGCGAATTATTACAATGCTTACATAAAATATCACAAATATATTGACAGAAGAAATTATGTACGTTATTATAACTCCACCACAGAGTACTTTATCATATATAATATATATGGTAAGTAAGTTTAAATGCGTTTATAATAAATAATTAAATAAAAAGCAGAGTCATAGGGTGATACGGTAATAAAGCAATTGTGAAATACAGTGAAAACAGGGGGTGTTATCATGTATAAGCTTACTCTGAGGTTTGCCACTGCAGGAAGTATAATGACCATTGTTTTTTTGGCAATTGTAAATTTAATAACCGGTATTGAACATTTATGGTTTATATATCCCGCATTTTTTATTATGTGGTGGCCTATAAGTACATATTACATAATGAAGCGAAAGGCAAAAAGGCTTTCGGTAATTGGATTTATACTGTTTTCATTGTTTTTTGCATCGATTAATTATATCTTTACACCATCTCATCCTTGGTGTTTGTATATCATATATGTGTTAATATGGTGGCCTATAATTATGCATACCGGCAAAAAAGTGGGAACGCTGCCTTTTTCAATAGTCGGATGCGTATGCACAATTGTTTATTATACAATACTGAATATATTAATTGCCCCTAATTATCCCTGGGCAATTTTCCCGGGCTTTGCCATCCTTTGGTGGCCTGTTACGCTTTGTTTTGTGCGTAAGAGACAATTTTTTACTTATTCAGTAGTGGGCTCCATTATAATAGCGGTGTTTTTTATCACTGTTAATGTTACATTTACACCTAATACCATATGGGCCTTATACCCGATTTTTGCTGCTGCTTGGTGGCCGTTATCAACTTATTATTTTGTACACAGCAGAGGAAAAATGCTAAAAAAGGTAAAGCTATTGTTCTTAAATAACTATAGAAAATAAAAAACAGTGGGGCGGTAAAATTTCTGTTGATATGAAACTTAACAGATATTTTCAAGGATGATATTTAAATGAACAGTAAAAACAATTTTTTTGATGATAACAGCTTCGTGCGGGAAGTTATACTAAACAGAAATAAAATAAAAGATTTCAGCAAATATCCATATAATATTCCTGCAATCAAGGAACTGCATGAGATATCTCTGCATCCTTCAATTACATTTATTGTAGGTGAAAACGGAGCCGGCAAGTCTACTCTTATAGAAGCAATTGCTGTGGCATATGGCTTTAATGCAGAAGGAGGGTCCTTGAATTTTAATTTTTCTACACGCCCGACTCATTCTGAATTATATAAATATATAATTCTGCGCAAAGGAATAAAAAAGGCTCGTGATGGTTATTTTCTCAGGGCTGAAAGCTTTTATAACCTTGCAACCAATATAGATGAAATGGACGAAGTACCTTCGTTCGGCGGGCCATTGAAGAATTCATATGGAGGAATGTCTCTCCACGAAATGTCACATGGAGAATCATTCATGGCTCTCCTGATGAACAGGCTTGGTGGGAATGGATTTTATATATTTGATGAGCCTGAAGCAGCTATGTCTCCGTTCAGGCAGATGATGATGCTTGCCAGAATACATGAACTGGTAAAAAAGGATTCACAGTTTATTATATCTACGCATTCACCAATTTTAATGGCATATCCGGATTCGATTATATATAAAATCGATGACAACGGAATATATAAAGTTAATTATGAAGAAACTGAGCATTACATGATTACAAAACAGTTTATGAATAATCGGGAAGTTATGCTCAATGAATTATTAAAGTAACTTGTTGTGCTAATTGATTTATTTTATATTGCTTTGTACTATTTTTCATATACACAGTCATGATATAAAAATACACAATCAGTATCGCACTCTATACCAGAAGCATATGACCGGCTTCCGATGCGTTTCAGTATTTCATCGAGGGTTGTGCTGCCACTGAGATATTCATATGTAGCCTGACATAATTCTTTGCCTTCTTTTACGGCATTATCCAGTAAATCATAAAATGATTCCCTATGCACAATGCTTTTATCACATGGATGATACCATACGGAGTGGCTTTTATTCATAAAGTCTATATCATTTTTTATTTTGACAGGATAGACTGCGCTTGATAAGAAGGCAGGCTGGCAAAGCAGCTTTTCCAATAGGTCAAGCAGATTCTTTTTTGTACCGCTTCTGTCGCTGAGAAGAAGAAAAATCCTGTACATACTTCTTATTGCTTTGTATGCATGGTTTATTGTTATTGATGTACCGTATGTCTTATTAACTGCTTCGCTGACCATTTTTGCTATAATGTGTCGTACATCTTTCTTTAATGATATCAGTTTGTAAGGTCTGATTTTATATGGGGGCATACCGAGTTTTTCAAAAGCCAGTATAGTGTCTATAGCCGTCTCAAAGCTGCGATGATGACAGGAATATTTGTAAGTATATGATTCACCTTTACGAACGAAGCCGGTTTTATAATATATGTATGCGTGCGTGCACAAATCTATGGCATAATGAGAAATTATGCCATATAGGTATGAACTTAATATTTCGTATTCACGCCCGTCAGTTTTTTTTATATATTGCAGTACTGATTTAAAATATTCACCGGTAAGTTCCTTGTGCATACGACTTCCTATATATCTGATTTTTTTAGCGCCAAGGAAATTGAATATTTTATAATAGAAAAATATATCAGGGCCTTGGGCTCCGAGATTAAATACATTTTCATAATCAGATACAGTCTTTATTATATTTTTATTGTCTGTTGCTTTTATAATTTCATGCGAATAAATATAATGAGTAATCAAGTTTGGCATTTTTAGTCCTCTTTTATAAAATTTATAAGATTTATATTATATTATAAGGCTAAAATAATTTAACACAGTAAATTGGCAAATATTTAGATTATGAAGTTCTATAAATATCATTATTATATTTAACATTCTATATCAATAATATTATTTTAATTTTTATAAATTATTACATTCCATATACCATCATTTATTATAATATCATATCTTTGCTTTCAGGATGCTACTGTAGTATAATGTTCATGTTTGAGTCTATGAAGTTAATAAAATGCGGAGGGTTAAAATGAATAAAGGAATTTGTGATGGTGTATGGCCAACCATGATAACACCTTTTACTGAAGATAATAAGGTGGATTACGAAGGTCTTGAGAAAATAATCGAATGGTATATAAAAAACGGGGTTGACGGACTTTTTGCTGTTTGCCAGTCAAGTGAGATGTTTTTCCTGTCACTTGAAGAAAGAGTGAAGATTGCGGAATTTACAGTAAAAAAGGCAGCAGGACGTGTTCCTGTAATAGCTTCCGGACATATTTCCGATTCCATAGAAGATCAGATAACTGAGCTCAAAGCTATTGCAAATACAGGTGTAGATGCGCTCGTACTTGTATCTAACCGCCTTGCATCCAAGGATGAATCGGATGATATATGGAAAGAAAACGCTCAGAAGTTACTGGATGCTATTCCTGAAGTTCCGCTTGGATTTTATGAGTGTCCTTATCCGTATAAACGCCTGATTTCCCCTGAGCTTTTAAAATGGTGCGCAGACACAGGACGCTTTTATTTTCTGAAAGATACTTGCTGTGATCCTGACCAGCTAAAGGCTAAAGTTGAAGCTGTAAAAGGTACGGGCCTTAAGATATTTAATGCAAATACTGCGACTTTGCTGGAGTCACTTCGTTTCGGTGTATCAGGCTTCAGCGGCGTAATGGCGAATTTTCAGTCAAATCTGTATGTCTGGCTGACCAAAAATTGGGACAAATATCCGGAAAAGGCTGATGAACTGCAGTGGTTTTTAACCCTGTCAGCTCTTATAGAGCTGCAGCTCTATCCTGTAAACGCAAAATATAATATGCAGCTTGAGGGTATTGACATATCGCTCCATACCAGATCAAAAAATGCATCGGCATTTAGCGTGGCAAACAGGATAGAAGTTGAGCAGCTTCACAAAATGACGAAGCTTTACAGCCGGAAATTACAATAAGACAATACAATAATCATAATTAATGGAACGGCTTTTTGGCTATATGATGAAAACCGTTCCTTTAATTTTATGAAAAGATTGTTAGAGATTACGAAGTAAAATATATAATTAATTGCATATAACACATTTCAATAGATTATATTAGAATTAGTTTATATAGATTAGCAAAGCAATGGAGCTTTTGGATAAAATACATTTATTTATAAATCAGATAACTTAAGAGTTAAATTATGATAAAAAAGTATATAAATAGATAATATGGTTCAAATTTATATTTTTTACCTTTACTATTGCAATTTTATTTCTGAAAAAGTATTATATTTATATTGGACTAGTATAAAATATTTAATATGGTAAAACCCGGAGGATATTTTATGATGAGTAACGAATTCCAAATGGCTGTGCTTCAAGAGTTAAAGTCGATAAATAAACGAATTAACAGTCTAGATAAACGAATTAACAGTCTGGATAAACGAATTGACGATATGGACAAAAAATATACTGATAGATTTAATCAATTAGAAGCACGTCAGGATGAAATATATAATATTGTAAAAGCAATAGAACACTCAAACCAGGTTGCAAGATCAGAGCTTGACAGCCATAATATAAAAATATCAAAATTGGAAGGTAAGTTCAGGAAAGTTGCTGAAGCATTTAATGAAGATGATGAAGCGCACAAGGTTTCAAATTTGTAATATATTGTAAAACATGAGTAGATTGCATTGTTATAATTAAGCTGAAATTTCGGTTTAATGATAAAACCATTTATGAGAGATTACACATCAAAAGGACAAATCTGATAAAACGGCATTATAAACAATAGATAAGGGTATGAAGAATTGCAATATATCTTCATACCCTGTTTGCTTTTAGAAAATGAGAATGTAATAAATTTTGTGTATGAGAAATATTAAGACAACTCCTTTCTGGCAAGAATTAGTAATAATAAACCAGA
>ENA-OWOZ01000229-OWOZ01000229.1-bioreactor-metagenome-genome-assembly--contig:-NODE-229-length-80004-cov-9.129418_pt1 | contig 80004 bp, 74 predicted proteins | sample MGYA00238140_ERZ651804 | MGnify/ENA primary metagenome ERZ651804 (study PRJEB26910, sample SAMN07631232) | bioreactor metagenome | isolation source: Switchgrass digestor | place: USA: Dartmouth...
GATAATGCTCTTGCCGCTACATGGAATACTCCAGGCAGAAGCTCTCCTGCTATTTTATACATATTGGGAATCATTAGAAGCAATCCTTGGCTTGCGGTATAGGTAGAGGATAGAGCTCCTGCTGTCAGTGCTCCGTGAACAGCACCGGCTGCACCGGCTTCAGATTGAAGCTCTGTTACCAATACTTCCTGACCGAATATATTCTTCTTTCCATTAGCCGCCCATTCATCTACATGTTCTGCCATGTCTGAAGATGGTGTAATGGGATATATTGCAGCTACATCTGTAAAAGCATAGGATGCATATGCAGCGGCAGTATTACCATCCATTGTTTTCATCTTTCTTGCCATCTTTTATCCTCCAATTCTTTTGCTAAGTTAAGAATGAATAATCTAAGAACAACATTGTTTATTCCTGTATTGAATCTTTCTGCTCTTGATAGTTGCTTATGTGTCATAGAAAAGAAGCTGGACACCAGCTTCTTTTCTATGCTAGTACCACAGCTCCGTTGTCTCTATTTAACCAATTTATCCAGTGCTTGTTTCAGATCATCAATGATATCGTCTGGGTCTTCCAGACCTACTGATAATCTAACTAATCCTTCTGATATTCCAGCTGCTGCTCTTTCTTCCGGAGTATATGGTGAATGAGTCATGCTAGCTGGGTGCTGGATCAGTGTTTCTGCGTCACCCAAGCTAACAGCTAATGTACATAACTCTACAGTGTTCATTAATTTTTTACCTGCTTCCATTCCGCCTTTAAGTTCAAACGCAATCATTGCTCCAGGCAACTTCATTTGCTTCTTAGCCAGTTCATATTGTGGGAAGCTCTTTAATCCTGGATAATAGATAGATGATACTGCTGGGTGATTCTCTAAGAATTCTGCAACCTTTTGAGCATTTGCACAATGTCTTTCCATTCTGATATCAAGTGTCTTCATTCCCCTATTAATTAGATATGCATCAAATGGGCTTAGAGAAGCACCTGTCATATCTTTTATGCCAACTAATCTAACTTGATCAATAAATGCTTTTTTACCAACTGCAAATCCAGCGATAACATCACCATGACCATTTAAATATTTAGTTGCAGAATGAACTACTACATCTGCTCCTAAATCCAAAGGTCTCTGAATATAAGGTGTGCAATAGGTATTATCTACTACTACAATACAACCTTCAACTTCATGAGCGATTTTAGAAATAGCTTCTATATCAGCAAGATTCATATTTGGATTTGCTGGAGTTTCAAGATAAACTATCTTTGTATTTGGTTTCATAGCTTTTCTTACATTTTCAGGGTCTGAAGTATCTACAAAATCTACCTCTACACCAAATCTGGTCAAGCCATGGTTCATATATGCAAATGTACAACCATATAAGGTCTTAGCTGCTACTATATGATCTCCTGCGCTTACTGCTGCCCAAATAACAGATGTTATCGCACCTATTCCGGATGCTGTAGATACGGCTGCTTCTCCGTTTTCTAGACTGGCTAATTTTTCTTCAACCTGTGTATTGGTTGGATTACCTAATCTTGTATAAATATATCCTCCTTCTTCTAATGCAAATCTTCTTCCACCCTGTTCTGCTGAATCAAATATAAATGTGGAAGTTTGATATATTGGAGTAGCCAATGCACCGTGTTCATTCTTCTCATATCCAGCATGAACTGCTCTTGTTGAGAATTTCATCTTACTTAGTTTTTCCTTATTCATTATTATTTCCTCCTTATATTAAATAAATAGATAGTATTGGCAATATATATTTATTAAGCTTATTAGCATTTTAGCTTACTTTGAGGCATATCATGTTCAAAATTCCATGGATCTTTTTTAATAGCTCCATCAGTAAATGGAATAAAGATGGAAGCAACTGCAAATACAGTTAGGAAAAATACATACCACATAAGGGGTATAACTTGGAATGGACTTACTAAGCCATTTGTAAATCCTACAGCTATGAGCATTTGTGCTCCATATGGTATAAGTCCTTGCATTATGCATGAGAATGAATCCAGCAATGAGGCTGATCTTCTTGGATCTACCTTATATTCATTGCTAATTTGCTTAGCAATAGGTCCATTTATGATAATAGCAACTGTATTGTTCGCTGTAGCAGCATCTGTCAATCCCACCAATGCGGCTATACCAATTTCTGCGGATTTTCTTCCTTTTATCATTCCTTTTACTTTCTCTAGAATCCATTGTATTCCGCCTTCTTCAGCTACCATATATGAAAGGCCACCAATCAGCATGGAAAGCAAGAATATTTCAAACATACCAGTAAATCCTGAATAAATTTGTTGTCCTAGACCCAATAAAGTAAATTCCCCATAAATTAAACCTATTATTCCTGATACTAGAATTCCACCTGTTAATACTATAAATACATTTACTCCTTTTAATGAAGTGAGTAAAACCAATATATAAGGCAACATCTTTACTATGCTATATGAATACTCTCCAGCCGCTACTGCTTGAACTGGTTTTCCAAATATAAGCAAAAGTATAAATGTAAGCACTGCTGATGGGAATGCCATTAAGAAGTTACACTTAAACTTATCTTTCATCTCACAACCTTGAGTTCTTGTTGCTGCTATTGTTGTATCAGAAATAACCGATAAGTTATCTCCAAACATAGCTCCCCCCATCATTGCTCCCAAAACAAGAGGCAAATATAGACCTCCCTTTTCAGCTAATCCTACTGCAATCGGTCCTACCGCAACTATTGTTCCTACCGAGGTACCCGTAGCTAATGAAATAAAACAGGATATAATGAAGAGACCTGCTGTTATGTACTGTGCTGGAATCAATGTTAAAGCAAAGTTTACAGTTGAATCAACTGCACCCATAGATTTTGATACTGTAGAGAAAGCTCCTGCCAATATAAAAATTATGCACATTATTATGATATTCTCGTCTCCACAGCCCTTAACAAATGTGTTGAATTTCTCGTCGATGCTTCCTTTAAACATTATGAATGCGAAAATAACTGCTACAAGCGCAGCTACCGGAGCTGGCAATTGATAAAATGCCATGTCCACTCCTTGAGCTTGAAGAACTAAGCCTGTTCCCATATACACGATGATAAAGATTAGAAATGGGATCAATGCTTTGCCATTACTTTTTTTGTTTAAATTCTCCATTAACATACCTCCTAATATTTATTAATTAACCCTCATCTTGAGAGGTTAATTTCATCTAAACATCAAGCTTGTCCTTGTTTATCCCATACTTTTTCATCCTATTGATTAGCAAAGTATGGGTAACTTGAAGGTTTCTAGCTGCCTCTCTTATGCTATTGCTTGTTTTTAAACTTTCTACAATCATTTTCTTTTCAAGGTTTTCAATGCTTTTTGTTAATGAATTATCTATTAATCCTGAATCCGGAACAAGGGAATAATTGAGTATAATATCCTTGGCTGAGATCTCTCTTTTGGTGGCTAAAGCAATGGCTCTTTCTAACACATTCTGAAACTCTCTCACATTTCCCGGCCAATTGTAATTAATAAGTTTTCTCATTGCATTCTGTTCTATCCCATCAATGTGCTTATTGTATCTTTCCGAGTAAATCCTCGTAAAATGTTCAAACAGAATTGGAATGTCTTCCTTTCTTTCCCTTAAAGGTGGAATATTGATGTTAAAAATATTGATTCTGAATAACAAGTCCAGTCTGAACTCCTTAGCCTTTACCATTTCATCAATATTTCGATTTGTAGCAGTTATTAGTCTCACGTCAAAGGGAATTTCTTTAGAACCTCCTACTCTCCTTACCTTTTTTTCCTGAAGCACACGGAGCAATTTTGCCTGTAGATGTGGTGGCATTTCACCTATCTCATCTAAAAATACGGTGCCTTTATGAGCAATCTCAAAAATTCCAGCTTTACCTTCCTTAATTCCTCCGGTAAATGTACCAGGCTCGTATCCAAACAATTCGCTCTCCAACAGCTGATCCGGTATTGCTGCACAGTTTATGGCAATAAAAGGCTTGTCTTTTCTGCTGCTTTCGTTATGTATGGCTCTGGCAAAAAGTTCTTTTCCAGTTCCGCTTTCTCCCGTAATTAAAACAGGTGAATCTGATTTAGAATAGAGTTTTCCCTGATTTATGGCATCAATCATCTTGTTACTTTCGCCAATAATATCATCAAAAGTAATTGGATTATCATATCTATTAAACACATTAGATCTATCAATATCATATAATGACATTAAAAATCCTGTGGCAACATATTCATCGTTTCTAATAACTTGCAGATTAGCACTATATAATTGATTTCCTATTTCAATTTCTTCCGTAACCATGGGCTTTCTACTATTGCTCTTTCTCAAAGATGCCAAAAGCTTATCATAGTCATTTATGTACTTTCTAATATTTACTCCCTTTATATCCTTTCCATTTGTAAAAAATATCTTCTCTGCAACATAATTATTGATATACTTTATATCTCCTTTTTTGTTTATCAGAATTACACCATGAGGAATGATGTCCAACACATTCTTCATCTCAGTATCTTTTTCTTCAAAAGGAAACAGATCTATCTCTTCAATGCTTTCCCACCCGTCAATGTTGGATAAATCCTTTTTTATGCTCTCCCATACTTCATCAGTAACAGGATGTAAATTTATATAACATACATAAGCATATACTTCCATCAAAATAATAGGAGCATTATGTTTATATAGTACTGATAAAGTTCTATAGGTAAGATGTGGTATATCTTCGGAAAAAGATAATTTGATCTTTCTGTTCTTCATTTTTCATCCCTCCTTTAATGTATCGCAATTTACATGCCAAAAAAGCGATTTGCACACCCCTTTATAATTGAGAGACCAATAATATCAGCATATTTATTTTGGAATGTTTTCATTCCATTGGGAAAATATATGACAAATCAGTCAATATTTTGGTTTATATTTGTGCCATTTGTATCAACATTAAACCATATAGTCAGAAATTTAACAAGATGAGCACTGAACATAATTTAAAACAAAATTCGACATATTTTGCTATAACAGTATTTCAACTGTTGCTAATAGACAATTTGCTTAATTAGCTTTATTACACAAAATATTAAACACGCTTAAACGGGGATAAATCATATAAATACATATCATAAAAAGAATTGAAAAAAGATACAACAAGAAATGGACAATAAAAGCATGAAAAAAGAGCTGTGCACTTTAACAAAAGCACAGCCCTGTTTTTACATATATGGAGTTATTTTCTAAAACCCCTGTTGTTCTGCTGTTTTCTAGCTCTTCTACATTCCGGGCATCTCTGGGGCTCATTTTCAAAACCCTTTTCCTTGTAAAAAGCCTGTTCGCCTTCTGTAAAAACGAATTCTTTTTCGCAATCTTTGCAAGTAATTGTCTTATCTGCCATTTCAACATTCCTCCTTTTCAATTTTTTAAAGTTTAAAACTGATTGACTCAACGCTTCAAAGGAGAAATGTTGTTAATCCTGTTTTAATCTTTAAAGTACAGCTTTGCTATACTTCTCATTAAGTATAACATCATTATTTATATAATGCAAAGGTTTTTTATATACTATCACATATTATTTTTTATCCCGCGTTTTACTATTTGGTTCACAGGCTTGTATATATCTTCAGAAATGACTTCCGTACCTATCAATTGACCATTTTCATAAGCTTCTCGTATAACCCTCACTTTATAACCCGGCGATCCCTTTTTTACAACAAGAACATCCCCTAGAGGCAGATCGACATCCGATACAATTTCAGTTTTGGGGAGAATCTTTTGGTATACGTCATTCTTAATTACATATGTACGATTTTTCAAATTGGAACTTGAAAATAAGTCAATGTAAATATTTTTATCTTTTATATAGGCTTCAATGAGGAGTGGATATCCTAAATCGTTCTTCATCTTTAAATCAATGCTACCCCAGGAAACTGTGGCATCCAAGCCTAAACCTATATAAGAGGGAGCCAGACCGTGAGCTTTTCTTTCTATTACCTTCAGCCCGCTGTCCAACATGGCTTTGTAAAGTGTAGAGGATACTTGGCATATGCCTCCTCCAATACCTAGCTTATAGCTTCCATCTTCCAGTACAGGTGCTACCTGAAATCCTCTTTCTCTTGTCCTTTCTCCAACACGCTCATTAAAACTGAAGACTTCTCCATCCATAAGCACAATTCCATTGATAGCACTGGCAGCCAGTTCAATATTTTTTATTCTGGCAACTGAAGAAGAAAAAAAATTTGTGCTTGCGGAAGATATTTTTGCATCTATTACATGCAAATCCTCCCCAGTGATAGATGCCTTTTTCTCTATTAAAGGGGCATCTATTACAATTTCATTTAAAGCACCCGATTCTATGCCTTTCTTTACTTCTTCTTCAAGCTTTTCCACATCAAGCCTATAACCTTTAATGTCATCCACAACTTGAATTTTATCTTCAAAGTTCACACTGATCTTTGCGTCTTCCGGTTCTCTGTTTATATCCATTTCAACAATGCTGCTAAATTCTCTAAGATAGTCTTCGTCATACTCATAACTAATATCATACCCATGGGAAATCCCATGCTTTATGATTTTGTATTTATTTATGGAACTCAAAGCCTTGCCGGTTTCAAAAGCCTTGAGAACCCCAGTTTCAATATCATAAGACTTTATAAGCCTAGAACAGTCCAATTTATAAGTCTTACCATCTACAATAACATTGAGTCCTTTTTCCAGCAGAGGAGTTATGTATTCAGCCTCGATGATTTTATTGCCCTCTAATTTTGTTTTGCCTCCTAAATCTATTCCTGCCACCTTAATACCCGGATATATGAGATCATTCCACTGCTCATTTTTATCATTAATTTCCCAAAAGAAGCCAAGGAGCAATCCAATAATACATATAGCGAATTCCAAACAAGTAATTTTAGCAGCTTTGGTAAGTCTATATTCTCTATAATCCATAGAATCCCTCTAATCCTAAGGTATATTTATATATGCTACTCTTCTTTCCTGAAGAAACTCATAATATTATTTATTCTCTGTATCTCATATTTTATAATATTGTTCTGTTCCTCCAGCATTTTTTGCTTGGCAACTATTTCTTGCTCGTAATAATCTATCATCTGCTTTAACTTCTTTATTTCTTCCTTGTGTTTTTGAATTGTAGCATTTACAGCATTATTATAATCCTTGGCAAACTCATTAAGGGCCTTTAATCTTCTTTCTCCGTCAGACATAAGAATATTGATATTTGTATTAGATGCATTAATTATATTCATTACCGAAGCTTTATGTACAGCATAAGGCAGATTTTCCGGTAGAGCATTTATAAAGTTTCCAAGCATGAAAATTGTATTAATATTGCTGTTCTCCATCTCATAAATAGCGTATATTTCTTCTATGGTCTTATTTTTATCATAGCTGACTCTTTCAAATCCGGAACTGTTATTTTCCTTTTTTTGTGGTTTTGGTTCGTTACTGTTGTTTTGTAGTTGCTTGCTTGATTCATTCACTTTTTGTGAAAAACTCAGCTCTTCTTTCTTTTTTTCATTATCTGTCACTCCTTGTCCACTTCCACTGGATGATTTTTCCACTATTCTGAATTTTTCTAACATGCTTATCATCTTTGACATAACATCTCTCCCCTTATTAATATTTTTCATTATGGCAAGTAAGTTAAGAAATATATGATATAATTACATTAATTTATATATAATGCCTTTTCCAATGAAAGCAGATATAAGCAAGGCCATAAGTCCCACAAGAAAGTAAGAAAATTTCTCGGAAAGTTTATAGTTTCTTTTTAATAGAAAATAATCAAGAAGTTTTATTGCATTATTACATACCAAGAGTACAAGAACACCAGCCAGTGGCATAAATAATATTATCTTAAGCATAGCAAAATCACATCCTATGTCCATTAGGATAACTTCAAATATATATCAAGGTCAAAATTTATACATGATTATATATTATCATACATAAATCGCCAATAGGTGTAAATATATCTGATACTTTTGTACTATTTTTCATATTTCTCTCTAATTCTAAAATACTAAATTTCAAACTGCTGCTTGCCATATTTTGTATAACATCGTCGATAACCTGTTTTGTGAATATAAATCCATAAGCAGGTTATCCTTTGATATAAATATAAATCCCAACCGCCAATATTTTCAGTAAGTTAAAGCATAGTACGACTTGTAAATATTGACTTGAAACATATATAGTATGAAATTAAAAAACGAGGTGAATAAAGATGAAATTCTGCTGGACTACATTAACAGTAAAAAATATGGAAGAATCCCTCAGGTTTTATCAAGAAGTTGTTGGTCTTCCTGTTCATAACAGATTTCAGACAGGGCCCGGAATAGAGATAGCATTCCTTGGAGATGGGGAGACAAAGTTAGAATTAATAAGCAACGAAAATGTAAAAAACTTCAATATGGGTCGAAGCATTTCCATTGGATTCCAGGTAGATTCTTTAGATAATATGATGGCTTTCTTGAAAGAAAAGGGAATAGGCATCCACAGCGGACCATTCCAACCTAATCCAAATACCAAATTCTTCTATGTATTAGATCCTAATGGGTTAAAGGTTCAGTTTGTAGAATCCATATAGGGACTAGCAATTATAGTCCCTATTTTTTATCATAATTTTGGCTACAGTTAATCATAAACTATGATATAATATTTTTCATCATCAAAAATTCGACGGAAGGTGCTGAATAATGTCGTTTTATGAATTTATAAGCAAAGAACCAAGTATTATAAAACCATTTCAGTTATTTGGGACAAGCCATATATTCGCTCTAATTAGTGTCATATTGTCCATTGCCATATTAACAAAACTCTCCAATAGATCAGAAGCAATTCGTAAACACTATAAGAGGTTTCTGCTTTTTATGCTTCCCATACAAGAGATCTTAGTAAGGTTATGGATTTGTTTTTATCAGGATTATAATCTCGAATCCATGTTTTCCCTGCATCTTTGCAGTATGTCAATAATTTTTTGTACTATAATTTTAATTAAGTACGATCAATCCTTGTTTGAAATAATCTATTTCTGGGGATTGGGAGGAGCAACTCAAGCATTATTGACACCGGATATCTCCACTTATGGATTCCCTCATTTCAGGTTCTTTCAAGTATTTCTGTCCCATGGCCTTATAATAGCCACCGTTATATATTTCATTTTTGTTGAAAACAAAAAAGTAAGAAAAGGCTCACTAAAAAGAATTTTATTAACTACAAATATATATGCAGCATTTGTTTTTATAGTAAATATGATATTCAAAACAAATTATCTCTTTATAGGTCACAAACCTGAAACTCCGTCATTAATCGATATTTTAGGACCCTGGCCATTTTACATTATATGGCTTGAGATGCTAATGCTGATTGTATTCAGTTTATTATATATACCTGTTTTATACAGTTATAAGCATGAAGCAAAAAAAGATTTGGGAGAATCATTATAAGAAAGGAGCGGTTTTCCCACTCCTTTACACATTAAATCTGAAATTGCAGATGTCTCCATCTTTCATTACATACTCTTTACCTTCTAGTCTTACAAGCCCCTTTTCCTTTGCTGCAGCATAACTTCCGCAGGAAATAAGATCGTCATAGGCTACGATTTCAGCTCTAATGAAACCTCTCTCAAAATCAGAGTGAATCTTTCCTGCTGCCTGCGGTGCCTTTGTTCCTTTTGTTATGGTCCAGGCTCGGCTTTCTTTTTCTCCTGCCGTTAAAAAACTGATGAGATTCAAAAGCCTGTAGCTGGATTTTATCAGCCTGTCAAGACCTGACTCGCCAATTCCCAGTGCCTCAATAAACTCGTCCTTTTCTTCCTTAGGCAAGTTTGAGATCTCTTCTTCAATTTTTGCACAGACAACCATGGCTTCATTGTTTTCGCTCTCTGCATATTCTCTGACTTTTTTTACAAAGTCATTGCTCATACCATCATCAGAAACATCATCTTCAGCTACATTGCATACATATATCACAGATTTAGTAGTAAGAAGGAAAAGGCTATCAGCAAACTTCGCCTCTTCTTCACTTTCAAATTTAACTGATCGGGCAGCTTTCCCTGAATTCAAAGCATCTATAATCTTTTCAATCCAGGCTACTTCCTGCTCATATTTCTTATCTCCTTTTGCCGCTTTCTTAGCCTTGTCAAGCCTTCTTCCAAGAACTTCGATGTCGGAAAGAATGAGCTCCAGATTGATGGTCTCTATATCTCTTATAGGATCTATGGTGCTGTCCACATGGACAATGTTTTCATCTTCAAAGCATCTTACCACATGGATTATTGCATCTACCTCTCTTATGTTGGACAGAAACTTGTTTCCCAATCCTTCTCCTTTGCTGGCCCCTCTCACCAAGCCTGCAATATCTACAAATTCTATTGAGGCAGGCACTATCTTCTGAGAGTTAAACATCTTCGCCAGCACATCGAGCCTATTATCCGGAACAGGAACAACTCCTACATTGGGTTCAATGGTGCAAAAGGGATAATTGGCAGACTCTGCCCCTGCCTGGGTCAGTGCATTAAAAAGGGTGCTTTTCCCTACATTTGGTAGTCCTACTATACCTAGCTTCATTTTATAACCTCTTTCAATAATACTATATAATCTAGTATCTATATTTAAGACAATTTATACTTACCTAGGAAAGTATAAATTAAAGGCGATGATTTTTCAAGGTTATATTTTTACAAGAAGCATTTCATTTCTATTTTATAAAGATTTTTTGCCCATATCTTTGAGATAGCTTATAGGTTTTGACGACAACAATGTAGGCAACTCCACCAATACCAATATGATCCCATAGTACTTGATATAGATTCCGCTTCTCTGATATTGAATCTGGTTGAGAAAAGTAGTTATGGCATGAGTAGATTCATTAATCAATGCCATAGAAAATAAAAACATGAGAATCCTTTTATTTGCAAAAGCCATTTTAAGAGTCTCAATGGTATTAGAAGCATTACCCTTGCTTACTCTCGGTTCTTTAATAAAAAATGCTGCCGCTGCTGCAATACCATAAGGATAAATAGTTAGATACGCAGTAAGTTCCATTGATACAGAAGCAATATGCCAGGATAAAGAAGTAGCAATGAGAAAACCAACTACGCTTAAAGCATAATATCTCCCATAGGCTTTCTCATAATCACTCTTGCCAACCGAGCTATACAACAAGGCTACATCGCATCCCGAAACCCCGGAAACAGAAACAGCCAAAATTACTCTTTCAAGCAGAAACATTTGAAAGGAATACGTCCTATAGAAAACTATTTTAGATATAAAGTTCATAAACAATGAAATGACCAATGTAATCTTATAGCCATACCTATCGTCAAAAATTCCCCATGGTACCTCAAATAATATGGTAAGCACCATGAATATTGACTCGATAAGAAATATATCATATATGGATATGACTCTTGACTGCCTGTAGATGGTTGCAATAGGACCATAAAAAACAAAACCCTGTAAAAATGCAATAATGCGCAACAGGGTGTAATTTCTATTAAAACTCATGAAATGTACACCTCCAAAATGCATTGGAACAAGCTTCCTATAGATTAAAGGAAACTTCCTATAGCCCATTATGCAATACATCAAGGTGTACAAATATATATCATTTCCATGCTCCTTTATCTAAATCTGCTATTTTTATTATATATAATATTACAGCTATCAATTAACATTGACAAATACGAAATTAAATAACTGCCTTCGCTGCTGCTACTTCAGTTTCAGTTTTGCCAATGCATCTGCCAGAGCTGTGTTAATCGGTTCTTCCTTTTCTTTGCTCTGTTTCTTCAGATAATTTAACACTTCCTTCTTGGATACTTCTGTATTTTCTTTTTTCTTTCTCTCATTGAAGGCAGACAGCTTTTCTCTATAGCCACAGCTGCATATGAATATCTGGCCTTCTCCTTCTCCATGAAGCTCCAGCTTTTTGTGGCAATTTGGGCATCTTGCGTTAGTTATCCTTGCTATAGCTTCCCTGTACCCACAATCTCTGTCCTGACATATGAGCATCTTGCCCTTCTTGCCGTTGACCTCCAGCATATATTTCCCACATCTGGGACACTTGGTTCTTGTCATGTTGTCATGCTTGAACTTGCCTTCGCTGTTTCTAATCTGACTTACGATATCCTTTGTGTAATTCCTCATATTGTCTAAGAATATATCCTTGTCCAGAGCACCTTTGGATATGGCACTTAGTTTCTGCTCCCACTGAGCTGTCAAAGCAGGAGACTTCAACTCCTCCGGCACCAGTTGAAGCAGTTGTCTCCCCTTGGAGGTTATATAAATATCTTTTCCCTTTTTCTCTAAAAGGAAGGTGTTAAAAAGCTTATCTATTATGTCCGCCCTGGTAGCAACTGTGCCTATTCCCCCTGTCTCACCGATGGTCTTTATCAAATCCTTTCCGGCATCTGCCATGTATTTTACAGGGTTCTCCATGGCAGACAGCAATGTGGCTTCATTGAAGGGGGCAGGCGGCTTTGTCATACCCCTTGTTTGAACCAGAGAATTAATATTAAGCTTTTCTCCCTTTTCCACTTTAGGCAACAGCTGATCTTTCAACCCTCCTCTGAAATCTTCATCTTCTTCATCGGAATCAAAATTATTATTGTAGACTTCCTTCCATCCAAAGTTAATAACGGTTTTACCTTTTGCTATAAAGGTTTCGTCACCTATTTTTGCCTTTATGGTTGTTTCTTCATATTCAAAAGGTGGGAATAACACTGCGAAAAACCTTTTTACCACCAGGTCATATATTTTTCTTTCTCTGTCACTGAGCTTGGCCATATTAGCCTTCTGCTCTGTAGGTATAATAGCGTGATGGTCAGATACCTTGCTGTCGTCCACAAAATTCTTGTTTCCTTTTATAGTACCTCTCAGTATTTTTGCGGCTGCAACCGAGTAACTTCCCACTCCGCAAGCTTTTACCCTTTCTTCCAAAGTATCTACCATATCTGAGGATAAAAATCTGGAATCAGTCCTTGGATAGGTTAGAAGCTTATGGTTTTCATAGAGGCTTTGCATTATGGACAGGGTCTCTTTTGCAGAAAAGCCAAAGAGCCTGTTGCCGTCTCTTTGAAGCTCCGTCAGGTCGTATAAATGAGGCGAAAAGCTTTTCTTATAGGTTTTATTCACCTCAGTCACAATTCCATCTTTATTTTTAATATAAGCAATTATCCTATCGCATTTATCCTTGTCAAACATCCTCGTTTCCCTGGTCTTTGAATCCTGCCATATGAATTTTATACCCTTTGCTACGGCATTTATTCCATAGTACTCCCTTGGCTTGAAGTTTTTAATCTCCTCTTCCCGATGAGCCACCATAGCCAATGTAGGCGTCTGTACCCTGCCGCAGGAAAGCTGTGCATTGAATTTGCAAGTTAACGCTCTTGTGGCATTGATGCCTACCAACCAGTCTGCTTCGGCACGAGCTACAGCAGAAGCATAAAGGTTTTCATACTCCTTACCGCTTTTCAACTTGGCAAATCCTTCTTTTATAGCCTTATCTGTAACAGAAGAAATCCAAAGCCTTTTTATAGGCTTTCTTATCTGAGCCTTTTCTATTATCCATCTGGCCACCAACTCTCCTTCACGACCTGCATCGGTAGCAATAATGATTTCTCCTACATCATTTCTTTTCATCTGCTCTCGTACTATAGAGTACTGCTTGGCTGTCTCCCTTATTACCACCAGCTTCAATTCCTTTGGCAGTATGGGTAGATCTTCCAATCTCCATACTGCATATTTATCTCCATAGGCTTCCGGGTCTGCTAATGTCACCAGATGACCAAGAGCCCAAGTCACAATATATTTTTCTCCTTCCAAAAAACCGTTTCCTTTTTTATTGCAGTTTAAAACTCTTGCTAAATCCCTTCCTACGGAAGGTTTCTCAGCCAATACCAATGATTTGCTCATATAAACATCCCTCTCAAAATAGTCTCTATTAATATTATCACATTTTTTAAATTAAAGGAGGCCTCCTATGGAAGCTTTCATAAAAAGAGAGATGATTAAAAGAATCTTCTATTCTTTTTATTTAGATTTGTTAAAAATTTCATCACGATAGGTGTTAATTAAAGAAAGCCATAAGATTGATATTTTATTACAGTTATAAAATGAAAATGCCAATTGAGTAAAACTTCATTAAGTTTGATAAATTATTGACATTCACACAAATTCAATATAATATATCTAATAGTTGCTGCATGCTTGTACATTTAAATCTCTTATCCCTGTGATACCGGAATCATAGGGATGAGAGATTTTATAATAGTTATTAAGGAGGCCGTAAAATGAACAACAGTAATAACAAAAGAGAAACTTTCTCGTCAGGTCTGGCAGTATTCTTTGCAACATTAGGATCTGCCGTAGGCTTAGGCAACATATGGAAATTTCCATATATGGTTGGTGAAAACGGAGGCGGTGCCTTTGTTCTCATTTATTTTATATGTATATTACTGGTAGGCATGCCTATAATGATATCTGAATTCTACATAGGCAGAAGCACTAGGAAGAATGCTGTAGGAGCTTTTGAGGCCCTTAAGGCAAAACCTTTTTGGAAAACCATAGGTTATATGGGAGTTCTATCTTCATTGTTCATCATGTTTTTTTACAGCAGCGTAGCAGGCTGGGTTTATTCTTATGTATTTAAAGCATTAAAGGGAGATTTTTTACCTTTGGCATCCATGTCCATGGAAGATGCTGCTTTGAATGCCAGCAGCCAATATGATGCGGCCGTCAGTGGTTCCATATCTCCCTTTGTATGGCAATTCATCGCTGTAACTGTTGTTTCCATAATACTTATTGCAGGTGTAAAAAACGGAATAGAAAAAATAACAAAAACTTTGCTGCCATTATTGTTTGCTTTGGTGATAATATGTTGCATAAGGGCTTTAACCCTTGAAGGTGCAAAACAAGGTCTTAGTTTCTTGTTCCTCCCTGATTTTTCAAAGCTATCTGCATCTGCAGTTTTATCTGCATTAGGTTTAGCATTCTTTAAGCTTTCTTTGGGCATGGGCACTATGACAACCTACGGCAGCTACTTTACCAATGATAATAACCTGTTTGCCACATCTGCAAGAGTAGCTCTTTCTGATACCTTGGTATCACTGCTTGCCGGAATAGCCATATTCCCTGTGGTATTTACCTTCGGCATGGAACCTGGAATGGGCCCTGGATTGTTGTTTAAAACTATTCCACTGGTATTCTCCAAAATACCCCTTGGAAATGTATTATTGGTAGCATTTTTCATTCTTACATCCATTGCTGCCACAACAGCCATGCTGTCCCTTGTAGAAGTACCAGTAGCCTTTTTCATAGAAGAAAAGCAGATGTCAAGAAACAAAGCTGTACTCTTGTCCTCTGGACTCATATTGATTATAGGCCTATTGACTGTCCATCCTAAAAGTGTCTTCGGAAATGTAGTAATCGCCGGCAAAGGATTCTTCGACTTGTTTGACTACCTATCCTCTAATATTATGCTGCCTATAGGAGGATTGCTAATAACAATATTTGTTGGATATGTAGCAAATAAGGACCAATTAAGTTATGAGTTGTCTAACCATAAAACATTAAACAATGACGGTATGATAAAGTTCTATATAAGCATTTTGAAATATATAACTCCTGCATTACTTGTAATAGTATTTTTAAATTCCATAGGAATAATTAATTTCTAAATCAATAAGAGGTTGCTTTGCAACTGCAAATTGCTAGTTGTATAGCAACCTCTTAATTTGCTTAGAATCCAAAAGAAGCCATAAATACAGTAAATTCATTCTACTTTTGCTTCTTGGATTCTTCTATTTTTTCTGCCAGTTCATTGAGATATACCCATCTCTCCATCTTTTCTTCCAACAGTTTTTCCTGTTCTTCCTTATCACTAAGCAATTGTTGCAATCGCTCGTAATCAGAAGCAGCTTTTTCAATCTCCATTTCCAATTCCCGAATCCTTTGCTCTATGGAAGCTATTATATTGTCTATTTCCTCGTATTCCTTTTGTTCCTTGTATGTGAACTTCAATGTTTTTGGTTTTTCCCGTCTTTCTTTATTAGCATCCGCTTCTTTCGACTTATTGTCCTTTCCATCCTCTTTATCAGCTATTTCTTTATCAAGTTTTTCTTTCAAGTCAGAGTAATTACCTGTATGCTGCGAAATATAGCCATCACCTTCAAAGTAGAAAATCTTATCCACTACCTTATCAAGAAAATATCTGTCGTGGGATACTGTGATGACTGCACCGGGAAAGCCTTCCAAATAGTCTTCCAATATGGTCAATGTCTCAATATCCAAATCATTGGTAGGCTCATCTAAAAGCAGCACATTTGGAGCTTCCATCAACACTCTCAAAAGATGAAGGCGCCTTCTTTCACCACCGGAGAGTTTCCCTATAGGTGTCCATTGGAGTGTTGGGTCGAAAAGAAAGGTCTCCATCATCTGTGAAGCAGTAAGCCTATAGCCTTCTGCATTGGTGATGTATTCAGCGCCCTCCTTCACATACTCTATAGCCCTCATATTCTCATCCATATGATAGGTTTCCTGAGAAAACATACCTATTCGGACAGTATCGCCAATTTCCACACGACCGCTGTCTGGTTCCATTTTCCCAGCTATTATATTTAACAATGTGGATTTGCCTATACCATTGGGACCTACTATACCAACCCTGTCATCCCTTAACAGTATATAACTGAAATTCCTTATTATCTTTTTTTCTCCATAGGATTTGGATATGTCATATATTTCAATAACCTTTTTACCCAACCTGCTGCTAGCTACAGATATTTCAATGTTTTTATCTATAAACTCAGGTTCTTTGTCTTTCAACTCTTCAAAGCGTTGAATCCTTGCTTTCTGTTTTGTGGTTCGTGCCTTTGCTCCCCTTTTTATCCAAGCCAGCTCTCTCCTTAGGAGATTTTGCCTTTTCTCCTCATTGGCTCTCTCAATTTCTTCTCTCAACAGTTTTTTCTCCAGGAATTGATTATAATTCCCATAATATTCATAGAGCTTACCTCTGTCCAGTTCTATTATCTTGTTTGTAACCCTCTCCAAAAAGTATCTGTCATGGGTTACCATGAGAAGAGCACCTTTTCTCTTGTTTAGATAACCTTCCAAGTAGTCTATTATATCATTATCCAAATGATTAGTGGGCTCATCCAGTATCAATAAATCAGAAGGATTGATAAGGGCCGCAGCTAAAGCAATGCGCTTTTTTTGTCCTCCCGATAGGGTACCTATCTTGGCATTAAAATCCCTTATGCCAAACTTTGTAAGTATGGTTTTAGCTTCCACTTCTATGTTCCAGGCATCTACAGCATCCATATCCCTGGTAAGTCTCATTATAGCTTCTGCATCATTGGCTTCCAGGGCCTTTTCATATTCTCTGATAACCTTCATTACAGCTGTATCACCTCTGAATACTTGTTCCAGCACAGTAACCTCAGGATGAAAATCTGGGCTTTGTGGAAGATATTCTATGCTGATGGAACTTCCCTTGGTTATTTTGCCTTCATCAGGTACTTCAATGCCTGCTATTATTTTCAACAATGTACTTTTTCCAGTACCGTTTATGCCAATTATCCCTATCTTGTCACCTTCACTTATGCTCAAGCTAACGTTTTTTAATAATATTTTTTCACTATAGCTTTTGCTTATATTTTCCCCATTCAATATGTTCATATCTATCACATCCCGTATATATGCTATCACAACAACTTATGTTCTTTCTACAGTATATTTTATCATGTAAAGCCATTAGAGCTATATGTATTATATACTGATTTAGTAGCTTTCCAATTAAATTTTTCTATATTAAAATGAAATTGTACAGAAAAACCGACTGTGGAATAGGAATTGATATTATGAAGGATGAAAAGACAGAAAGAACTGGAACCCCAATGGTTCTGAAGATGTCCATAAGAAGTTTGGTAGAGTTTATTTTCCGCTCCGGCAATATAGATTCCGGCTTCATGAGCATAAGCAGAGCCCTAGAAGGCAGCAAAGCACATAGAAGGATGCAAAAATCCTATGGCGACGATTACAAAGCAGAAGTACCTTTGAAAAAAAACATTGAGTTTGAAGGCTATAGTCTTGTTCTGGAAGGCAGGGCTGATGGCATATTCATTGAAGATGGAAACGTAATAATCGACGAAATCAAATCAGTCACCCAACCCCTTGAGCTCATAGATGAAGATTACGATCTAAGACACTGGGCTCAGGCCAAGTGTTACGGCTATATTTACGGTGAAGAAAATGCTTTGGACAATATCACAATCCAATTGACATACATTCATCTGGAAACCGACGAAGTAAAGAAATTCAGAAAGTCCTTCCACATCCTAGAACTCAAGAGCTTTTTCTATGATTTGGTGGAAAAATACTGCAAATGGGCAGATTTAACCATCTCTTGGATATCCGCTAGGGATGATTCCATAAAGAAGCTGAAGTTTCCCTTCCCTCAATATAGAAAAGGCCAGAGGGAAATGGCAGCCGCTGTTTACAGAGCCATAAGGGATGAGAATATACTTTTTGCCCAGGCTCCCACAGGCATAGGCAAGACCATATCCACCCTGTTTCCTGCTGTAAAAGCCATGGGAGAAGGCCTCACATCCAAGATTTTTTACCTCACTGCCAAGACCACTACACAGATGGTGGCAGAGGAAGCCTTTCAGCGAATGAAGGATATGGGTTTAAAATTTATTTCCATAACCATAACCGCCAAAGATAAGATATGCTTCAAGGAAGAAAGGCAATGCACTCCTGGGTATTGTGAATATGCCAAAGGACATTTTGACAGAGTCAATGATGCCATCATGGATATACTCCAAAATGAAAAGGAAATAGATAGAGAAAAGATATTGGCATATGCAAAAAAGCATAGGGTATGTCCCTTTGAGTATTCTTTAGACATTGCATTATGGGCCGATTGCGTCATATGCGACTACAACTACTTATTTGATCCCAATGCCAGCCTCAAGAGATTCTTCATGGACAAAAAAACAGACTTTACTTTCCTGATAGACGAAGCTCACAATTTAGTTGACAGAGCAAGGGAGATGTATTCTGCAGAACTCTACAAAAAGGATTTCCTTGAACTGAAAAAACTGATGAAGGGAAAGAACAAGGAACTTCAAACTTCCTGCAACAGCATCAACAAGTATTTCCTGGAGCTTAAAAAGGAACTGGGTGAAGAATATCATCATGTAAGCAAGGGAGAATATAAGGATCTATATCAACTGCTAAACTCCTTCGTGGCCAAAGCAGACAAATACCTCTCTACTAATGAGGAGGCCCATAGAAATGAGCAACTGATGAGTGTTTATTTTGCGGCAATAAATTTTCTTAGAATATCCGAAAATTATGATGAGCATTATGTAACCTATATGGAAAAACATGTAAACAATATAAGGCTTAAGCTTTTCTGCCATGATCCATCGGTGCTCATAAGCCAGATATTGAAAAAGGGAAAGGCTGCCGTATTCTTTTCCGCCACATTATTGCCCATAGATTACTTCCATGAAATACTGGGAGGTGGTGAAAACAGCAAATCCATATACCTCAGATCCCCCTTTGATCCGGCAAATAGGTGCCTGCTTATCGGTGACGATATAGCAACCCGCTATAGCAAAAGAGATGACAGTTATGGCAAAATTGCCGATTATATACACAAAGTGGTGAAGGTCAGAACAGGCAATTACATGGTATTTTTTCCTTCCTATAAATACATGGAAAGCGTTTATGAAGAGTTCACAGCAAAATATAATGACTACAGTGTTAATATGCAAATGTCGGGAGCTACAGAAGAAGAGAAAGCCCTTTTCATAGAAACCTTTCAGCCAAATCCGAAAAACACCAATATAGGCTTTTGCGTATTGGGCGGTGTATTTTCTGAAGGGATAGACCTAAGAGATGACAGGCTTATAGGAGTAATCGTAGTAGGTGTTGGCCTACCCCAGCTCTGCCTTGAAAGGGATATTATCAAAAATTATTATGATAACAAAAACCAAAAAGGCTTTGAATATTCCTACATGTATCCGGGTATGAACAAGGTGATGCAGGCGGCAGGCAGATTGATCCGCTCTGAAACCGATAGAGGAGTTATACTTTTGCTTGATGAAAGATTTGCCCGTTGGGATTATCAAAGGCTTTTTCCAAAAGAATGGTTTCCATATACAAGGGTGAACGAAAAAACTATTGATAAAGTATTAGAAGGCTTTTGGAGTTAGGCATTACTGCCATTCCAAAAGCCTTTTTTCTCCTTCTATCTTTTTTATTTCCGTTATATCCTGGCTCACCTCAAGAACTCCCTTGTATTGTCCTTCCGAATCCTTCATGGCAAAATACTGTATGAGGATAGTCCTCTCTTTCATCTGTATCCAGAAAGTTGCGGAGTCCTTATGGCCCTTTCTGAATTCATCGATTATATTCTCCACCACATGAACGCTCTGAGGTGGATGACAATTCCTCACGTCTCTGCCTATGGCAGCAGGAGATCTGGGGAATATCCTGTCCTTTGGCCTTGTAAAAAATCTTACTTTGTTGTTTTCATCCACATATGTCAAATCTACAGGGAGGGCATTGAAAATCATCAGTGCTTGCTGAAAGCTTATCTCTCCTGTTTCCGTCTTCATCACCAATTCCTGTCCCTGCTTCACCACTTTGTCCTCTTCTTCCCAGATATCATCCTTTTCAATAGGAGGTCTTTCAATAAATGGGAATCCATATTCATAACTTTGTTTTTTCATATCGTACCATTCTTTATCATCAATGACTTCCATGGCAGAAGGAAACAATATATATTTTTCTTTATAAACCAGACCATACAAAATGAAAAGCAAATTTCCTATCTCTACATTGAAATCAGTTTCACTGGCTTCCTCAGATTTAAGTATGTATATAAGCTTTTTCAAAGATGCTCTGGCTTCATCATGGAGAGCCCACATGATGGACAAACCCTCAAACTTTTTCATCTTCTTCTCTAAGTATGGAAACAGTATGTTCTCTTTCTTTAGGTAATGATCATCAAACTGCTGAAGCTCTTCGATCCTCTTCAACAAATCATCTTTATTGTTCTTGAAATCCTTTTTCTTTATTATCTCCTTTATAGCCGACAACTTTTCCTCCAGAGCTTCATTCTCCTTCATCAACGCATCCAGGAAACTACCTTTTTCTGGCTTTTTCCATTGATATTTAATCAGAGATTTATTGAATACATGTATCACTTTATCCAATATCTCCAATATTTCCTTGGGTTTTATACCTCTTTGAATCTGGTTGGAGAATATTTCAAAGGCTTCCTGAGGAGTAACCTTCTCCAGGTCTTCCTTGTACTCATTATAAAGCATGGTTCCATCTCTTTTCTCCAAGACACCCTTTACATACTGAGTTAGTCTTTCCACCCTTCCAGCATTTGTTTCCATTAACATCCTCCTTTCAGATGCAATTGATACCTATTATAAGTGAGGCAAGGAGAACCCTCCCCATGTCTCATTTTAGGAGTCTCTTTAACTCTTCCAGCTCTTTAGGAGTTAAGTTTCTCCAATGACCTGTTTTCAAAAATCCCAGTTTTATATTCATTATGCGAATCCTCTTCAGCTTCATCACCCTGTATCCGAATACCTCACACATTCTTCTTATCTGCCTGTTCATACCCTGGGTCAATATGATGCGAAATGTATTCTTGTCTACCGGATATACCTTGCAGGGCTTTGTTTTTCTTCCCAGGATTTCCACTCCTTCAGACATGCCTTTAACAAATTCATCCGTTATAGGCTTATTCACTGCCACTATGTATTCCTTCTCATGATTATTCTCAGATCTTAATATTTTATTGACTATATCTCCGTCGTTGGTCATTATAATAAGCCCTTCCGAATCCTTGTCAAGCCTTCCTATGGGAAAAATCCTCTCTGGATGGCCTACAAAATCCACAATATTATCCTTTACTCGCCTATCTGTGGTACACTCTATGCCTACAGGCTTATTTAAAGCTATATATATTTTTTTCTTACCTTTAGGCTTTATAGGTTTACCATCTACAGCTACCACATCTCCGGGTTCAACAACAGTTCCCAGTTGACATACCTTGCCGTTTACCGTAACCCTTTTTTCTTCTATGAGCTTATCAGCTTCTCTCCTTGAGCAAAAACCGCTCTCTGCTATATACTTATTAATCCTCATCCTATTACCTTCCAAATCTATCATTTATTATGTCTCTTCCACTTCATTAGCATAAATCCCCACACAAAATATATAATCAAAACAATGATGGCTGTCAATATGCGTTCTCCCATTGTTCCATCAGCAAAAAGTAGAGGACCTATACCAAAAAAGGCTATGAGAATAAAGCTCACAATGAATATTGTATAAATAATATAATATATGGGTGACTTGTTTTCCATGATTGCTTTCCTTTCAGCAAAATTTTTTGGATTTCCCTAGTCACAACAAAGATAAAATAAGAATCTAAACATATCCTTCAATATGACAATTAAGGGGCTATCTTATTAGATAACCCCTTACATATTATATCACAATCTATTATATTAAATACATTTGTCTATTCTATCTCCTCAGATTGCACAGCTTCATCTGTCTCTTTGATTTCTGTAATCACTGCCACAGGGGTATCATCTGCGCCAACATATGTAACCCCTTCAGGCAGTTTAATATCCTTGAGCATTATATTATCCACATGATCATATCCACTTACATCAAACTCAATTGCGTCGGGTATAAGCTTTGCTTTTCCTTTAAGCTGAATTTCATCAATAAGACTTTGGAGTATCAGCTTCTTATATACCAATGTATCCGTCCCCTTAAAGATCAAAGGCACATTGTGGGTTATTTCTTCTTCTTCATGAACCACTTGAATGTCCATGTGAATCAACTTTCCAGACATGATATCGCTCTGGGTGTCCTTTATAAACCCGAAGTTTTCTTTTTGATCTAACACTAAAGTCAATTTAGCTCTGCTTCCAAAGTTCTTAATGACTTTATCAGCATCCTGCTTTTTGAATTTTACAGGTATTGAGCCTATACCTTTTCCATAGATGACACCCGGTACAAAATTCTCCCTTCTTACTTTGTAACCTTTCTCATGTCGATTAAAAGCTTCCAGCTTAGCTATTCCCATATAAATTCCTCCTTCAAATATTTATACGAGTGATATAAAGCTTCGAGCTTTTATTCGATTATATCATATTCTCCATCATTAAGCCAATTATAACAAAGCAAGACAGAAAATTATTATTCTAACATGAGTTTCTCCAATTCAAGAGGTTCTACCTGTTTCCCGTCCTTAAAGGCTCTCATATTGCCCCCGGAAATCTCATCTATGAGAACTATTTGATTATCTTCTCCTATTCTTCCGAACTCAAACTTTATATCATAAAGCTCCATGCCCTTCTTTGCCAGCTCTTCCTTTACAATTCCTGCAATCTTTCTTGTCAACTCTTTCAATACCTTATACTCGTCATGACTGAGAATTCCAAGCATGTCAAGGGCATCCTCAGTAATTGGTGGATCCTGTCTTGCATCATCCTTCAATGTAACTTCCACAAAGGCATCTAGCGGTTGACCTTCTTCTACATATTTTCCATATCTGCGCAAGAAGCTGCCAACTGCCCTGTATCTGCATATAACTTCAAGCCCATTTCCAAACAATTTGGCCGGTTTAACTGTCATAGTTGCAGCATCGATATCTGCATCTATATAATGGGTGGGTATGCCTTTATCCTTCAATATTTCAAAAAACATCTTTGTAAGCCTAAGTCCTGCTCTTCCCGCTCCCTCTACAGTTAAGCCTACTGTGTTTGAACCCGGATCAAAAACCCCGTTTTCTCCTGTCATATCGTCTTTGAACTTTAACAAATAGTTTCCGTCTTCCAATAAATATACGTTTTTTGTTTTTCCCGTGTAAATAAGTTTCATGCCCCGCATCTCCTTTTATATAATTTGAATCTTTAGTTCATTATACTATATCCGAACATTTTATAAAATATAGTTTTTGTCATTCTAGTATTAGAATATTTGATAGCTGCTATAAGCCTTTATTATTAATGTATTCATAGTTTTGTCGGGGCAATCAAACTTCTTGTTTTAAATTATATCGTTCGTGATTTCATCTTGTAAATCTTCATCTTCTATGCAGGGCAGCCACACTGTAAAGCTTGTCCCTTTTCCAGGTTCGCTTTCAACTTCAATCGTTCCTTTATGTTCTTTTACAATTTGATTGCACAAGTATAATCCCAGCCCTGTACCGGATTTCTTAGTTGTATAGAAAGCATTGCCTATATTTCTAAGTTCCTCTTCAGACATACCTTTTCCATTATCAATAACCTTTATATACATCTCATTCTTATCTTCATCAAAGCCTGTTTCTACTTCCAATCTTGGGTATTCTGTATCTTCCATGGCTTCCACAGCATTCTTGCATAAATTCAAGACAACTTGATTTATCTGACCTTCATCGCAGAGCAAATATCTCTCTTCCTTGGTACTGTTAAATATAATGCCTACCTTCTTTGCAAAAGGCGTGCTAACAATGAGGCTTTCAATCGATTGGGCCAAATCGCATATGGACATTTCCTCAAAGGTTGTCTCCCTTGGCTTTGACATGAATAGAAACTTGCTTATGATGCCATCAATTAGGTCTACACTCTTATTGATCTTGCTTACATGCTTCAAAATATTTGATTCCTTGGTAATTACCTCTATTATCTGGCAACTTCCCTTTATGGTAGATAAATAATTTCTTGTCTCATGTACTATGCCTGCTCCCATTTGCCCTAGCAATGCCAGCTTCTCCTGTTGAAGCATTATGTTTTGCTTTCTTGCTTCTTCCTGCTTGCTCAATTCCAGCTGATGATATGCTTCTTCCAACTCTTTGTTCTTGTCCTTCATCATTTTGTAAGGATATTTTACATAACTGACAAATACGGATTTGTACAGGTAATAGTAATATATTATCTTTAAAACATGTTCATACATCCAACTTATCGAAAAAGATCCATCAGATAGTATAAACATTATCTGAGCAGCAACGATTATGAATGGAGCTGTCAACAGATATCTATATATCTCTTCAGAATAATTGTTTATCTTTCCTTTTAAATTGACAAAACTCATTAGTGCAATAATGATTACCACCATTTCCGCAACTATATATGCCAATGTGAAGATTGGTCCTGTAAGCAAATCGGGAAATATAAAGGGTAAGTTAATTATCATCATAACCATGGCAAAAGGTATTACTGTAGCAATAAACAAGCATATCCATTTGTTAGTATTGAGCATGGGCAGTCTCAAGGATATGATGTATAATGCCACAACTTCCGTCAATCGTGCCAATACTGAAAACACTATAACAAATCCTGTAGCATCAATACCTGAAGTAAGAGGTACGGCAAAAACATATATATGGCATATGTTAAAAATAAGAACGGGCAGTATAGCAAAGCCCAGGAAATGTTTTTGATCCGATATCTCATCCATGGTATTCCATACGATCAGGAATATGGCAACAGCTATGAATGCGCATACAATTTCCAATAAACTATGGACAACTTTTACACAAACTTTCAATAATGCTAGGTATAGAATAACTGATATTATAAATCCTATACCAAGACTGTGGATATACTGATGAATCTCCTTTTTTCTTTCCATTTAATCTTTCACCACGCAATATATGTACATACATATGACACTTTTTTCAATAACTGTATAACTTGTATACAAACATATGAATAAGTTTATATATTCTAGAAAAACAAATCAATTCCTCCAAATAAATAGTTGTTTTTCCCAAATAATATATTGATATAGATTATACAGGATGTTTATTTTCTTTGCTATTCTTATTTTTGAATGAGAATATTGTAAATATGATATAGGGAATTATTATAAAGTTAAACAAGCATAAATAGGAATATATATTAAAGAATGCAAACAGCGTGAAAAGATTGCCGGCTAGAAAATAGGATGATAGATATACTGCCAAGCTTCCTATATATGTAATCCATATAAGATGTTTTCTTTTCAACCCTAATCCTTTTAAAAGTATAAGCATGGCATAAAAGGATAGAAGGTATTTAAGCATAAATCCCCCAAGGATTTGAAGCATTACATAAAGCTCACCAAATTCAAGAAACCTCAAATAGCTCACCTGCTGGGTCTGAATAAGCTTTGGATAAGCCATAGTATTGGCAAACAGAGGACCAAAGGTGGATATGATACCTGTAACTGATACAATTTCCATTTGGATTACAATAGCAAGTCCTACAGTAACATGCTTTATGATCTTTTCAGTTTTCTCTACCTTCGCTAGATAAGGTATGGTGATAGATATGCATCCATACAACCCAAGGGATTTCACTATAGATAATAAAAATCCAGGTTTTATTCCCTCTCTGAATACAGGAAAAAGCAAACTCAGATCCTTATATTTTGCAGTAAGAATCCCAAGGTTTATGCCTGCCATCATTATGAGAACTATCCCAATCATGGTGACAGTTGTAATGGCCACGATTTCTTTGCGAATGGTATAAATTATCGGGAATACAAAAAACAACAGCAAATACCACGTAGGTGTCTCTATCATCATATTGGTATGCATTGAATTGGCCTCAGCAGAGGCAGACTCTACCAAAGTTATAAACAGATTTGCTATAAAAAGAACTATTAGTGCATTTCCTAACTTTTTCCCAACAGCCTTTTCATATATCTCCCTCATATCATAGACTTCTGTCTTCCTGCAAATGCTTATTATATATATATAAAAGGCATATATAAGGGCTGATGAAATGGATATGGCAATCCAGCTTTCTCTTCCCCCATCTTTCATAAAAATTCCCGGATAGGTTTTTAAAGATACAATTGTAGTGGCCAGTATAAAAAAAACAAAGTGTTTCGAATTTAACTTATCCATATTTAACCTCACCTAATTTTGTATTGTTTATTTTGTGCATATTATTTCATATCATGCAAAAAATATGCTGGGTGATATTTATGGATTTAGTATCAGCAGATATGATAAGACAGAAGCTGAAGAGCAATTATTCAATCAGATACAGAAATATAGCCATAGATGAAGGAACTGTAGAAATAATATATGATGAAACCTTATGCGATGTTAAATTCATAAGCGAGTATGTGATTATGCCTATCTTAAATAAAAACAAGACTATCACAAATTCAAAGATGGTTGGCAAAGAGATAATCACCTCAGCTTCCGTTGGCTATATACAATCCGATGATGAAGCTATATTCCATATTCTGTCCGGTGACGCCATACTAATTTTTGATTTTCTCAGCAAGGCCATCTATTGCTCTGCCCCAGGCTTTCACAGAAGAAGCCTAGATACCCCTCCAACGGATACCATAATCAGAGGTCCAAGAGAAGGTTTCAACGAAGTTCTTCAGGACAATATTTCTGCTGTAAAAAGAAGAATAAAGGACCCAAATCTGAGATTTGAAAGCATGGAAATAGGAAAAAAATCAAAAACCCATGCGGTTTTAGCATATATAGAAGGCAACGCTCCTGAAAAGCTGGTAAATTTAGCGAGGAATAAAATCAATGAAATTACTGCCGATTACATATTTTATATAAGAGCCATTGAAGAGGAGCTCTATATGAATAAAACCACCTTCGCCACAATTGGTTACACAGAAAGACCTGACGTAGTGGCCTCAAGGCTTGCAGAGGGCAGAATAGCAGTGTTTCTTGATGGGACACCAGTGGTTTTAACGATGCCCTATTTCTTTGTGGAAAACTTCCATGTTACAGATGATTATACCATGGACAAATATACTGCTGCTTTAGGCATCATCTTAAGATGGGGAGCATTTTTGGCTTCTGTTTTGCTGCCGGGATTATATATAGCTTTATTTGCCTATCACTTTAACCTTGTGCCATTTATATTCATATTTCATATGGCTGCTTCAAGAGCAGGTGTACCCTTCCCTTTGATAGTGGAAACCGTATTGATGCTCACCTTCTTTCAACTGTTGAGAGAAGGTGGAATCAGGCTTCCTCAGCCCATTGGGCCCACATTGAGCATTGTAGGAGCTTTGATATTGGGTGATGCGGCAGTCAACTCGGGGCTTACCTCCCATATCACAGTTTTAATCGTAGCTGTCACATCCATTGCATCCTTTCTTACACCCAAAATATCCATATCAGTATTCTACTGGGATTTGATAATACTGATTTTTTCAGGGCTTATGGGGTTACCAGGCTTTTATATGGGGTTCGTGCTGTTTGTTTCCCGTATTGCAAGCCTGACAAGCTGCGGCTATCCATACTTATACCCATTAGGAACTTTGAAAACCTTTAAATACAATGATGTGATTTTTAGAAGCGATATTTCTGAAATAAGCCAATATGTTTTTGCCGAGGATGATGTGAATTGAAAATAAAGATGATTTGCCTCATATTAGCCTGTATTTTTATGCTCACTAGCTGTTACAATTATAAAGAAATAAATCAGGAGTATTTTGCTACCGCCTTGGGAGTAGATATAAATGAAAACAACAATATAGTTGTATTTGTAGAGGCTTTTGTTGCTTCCAGGACAGAAGGGCAGAAGGAAGGAAAAGAAAAGTCAATAATATTCAAAAAGGAAGGAGAAACCCTTTTTGAAGCCATAAGAAAAATAAACCTTAGTTCACGATATAAGGTAAATTATATGCACAACAAAGCCATACTCATCAGTGAAAGGGCTGCAAGAAAGGGCATGGATGAATTTATTGATATGCTATTTCGTGATCAGGAATTTTTATTCAGGCAGTACATATTTATATACGATGGTGACATAGAGGAATTGCTGAATGTTGAAACAAAGGAAGACCCCTTTGTGGGAATATTTCTCAACAGCCTTATGATGAACAAATCTGCCACAGCTGCGACCATTAATTTAACATTCGGCGAATATATGGCAAGAAAGGACATGGGAAGCAAAGTAAATATTATCAACAAGGTTTATCTAGTGCAAGGCCCTAAAGTTAAAGAAATAGGCATAAATAGCCTTGCTGTAATCAATGATGACAAAATGATAGGAGAACTAACCCTTGATGAAGGCAGAGCCTATAGCATCATCAAAGATCTTAAGTTTAGAGGGTTCTACCCCATTCCACACCCATCAATACCTGGCAAATCAGTAACATTGGAGATCTTGAGAACAAAGACCAAAAGCAATATTTATTATGATGGGCAAACCATACATGTTATAAAGACACCAAACATAAAGACTGTATTTTCGATGACCGAAGGGCCTATTGATCTGGAAAATAAAGAAATAAGAGAATATTTAGTAGAAGAAATTTCAAAAAATGTAGTAAGTGAATGCACAAAACTCTTCAAAAAATACAAGGATATGGGAGTTGATATATTGAACCTTAAATTAGAAATAGAAAGAAAATATCCAGAATTAGTTGCAAATGAAGACTTCCTGGATAATGTGCAGTTAAAAGTCATCCCTAAAATAAAACTTAATGGAAGCTCTGATGTGACAAATTATAATTAATAATAAACTGTTTCAAGCTTCTTTATACAATTATATGAAAGAAGCGAAGGGTCCTTTACTTATTCATATCAGAAAGCCCTTCGCTAAAATATTCAGTTTCATATCAGAAAGCCCTTCGCTAAAATATTCAGTACAACAGTAAAATCGTTTTATTAGAACAGTTCCAACACTATAGGGCAATGGTCGCTTCCCATAACATGGGAATGAATCTGTGCATCCTTCATCCTGTCCCTCAATCTTTCCGATACTATGAAATAGTCAATTCTCCATCCTATATTCTTAGCTCTGGCATTGCCCATGTAGGACCACCAAGTGTAGGCCTCTTCTTTATCGGGATAAAAATATCTGAATGAATCCACAAAGCCTGAATCTAAAAGCTTTGTCATCTTTTCCCTTTCCTCATCGGTGAACCCCGCATTTCTCCTATTGGCCTTGGGATTTTTTAAATCTATTTCTTTGTGGGCCACGTTTAAATCACCACAATAGACTATTGGTTTTACTTTATCAAGCTCCATGAGATATTTTCTGAAATCATCTTCCCATTTCATTCTATAATCTAATCTTGCTAATTCTCGCTGGGAATTGGGTATGTATGCATTAACCAGATAGAAATCCTCATATTCCAATGTAATAACCCTGCCTTCCTGATCATGCTCGTCCATTCCAATTCCATACTTAACGCTTATGGGTTTTTTCTTAGTAAACACTGCAGTACCTGAATAACCTTTTTTCTCTGCATAGTTCCAATACTGCTCATATCCCGGTAAATCCAAGACTATCTGATTTTCCTGCAGTTTTGTCTCCTGAATGCAGAAAATATCTGCATCCACTTCCTTGAAATAATCGAGAAAACCTTTGCTCACACATGCTCTGAGACCGTTTACATTCCACGAAACCAGCTTCATAAAAAACCTCCTGTTAATAATTATGGGCTGTTGCAGTACTTGCTACAGCCCCTTTTTCTTGCCTATTGAATCTTAACAACATTTGCTGCCTGAGGCCCTTTTGGTCCTTGTTCTATTTCAAATTGAACTCTCTGGCCTTCTTCAAGATTCTTATGGGGTTCATCTCCTTGTATAGCTTTATAATGAACGAAAACATCCTTTTCGCCTTCAACTTCTATAAAGCCATAACCTTTCTCGGAACTAAACCACTTAACTACTCCTTCTTTCATTAAAAGTCCTCCTAATTTGTTAAAACACTTTGTGATATTATTATATCACGATAATTAAAAAAAATGTGGCATCCGCCTATCAATATTTTCCTAATATTTGGACAAACCTTTCCGATGTAGGCGACAAAGAGACGCTTTTCAAAAAACATATGCCAATATTCCTCTTGGGGATATTTTCATTGATTTTTATTTCAAAAAGTTCCTTTTTTTTCAGATATTCTTGAGAAAATTCCCTTATCACACAGGATATGCCTAAGTTTATCCGTGCAAATTCCAGCAGCAGATCATGGGAACCCAGTTCTATTTCCGGTTTTATGCTTATGCCTTTAGATAAAAAAAACTTCTCCACATATAACCTTGAGTTGGATTTTGGTTCTAATAGTATGAGAGGAAGGTTGGCCAATTGTTCCAGGCTTAAAACCTGTGGTAGCTTATTCCTGTATAAATTGCCACATACAAAAATATCATGTATGTCCATTATTTTCATTATCTCCAGTGCAGGATCTTCTATTGGTAAGTTGCATATTGCAATATCTATCTCTCCGGATTTAACCAATGCACAAAGCTCCAAAGTAGTCTTATTGATTATTTTCAATTTTATGTTTGAATACAAACTATGAAATTTTTCCAAATATGGCAGCAAATAATGTCTCGATATGGTGTCTCCCACTCCGATTTTCAACTCGCCTGCCGATAGATTCTTCCATTCCTCAAGCTTCTCTTCACCCTTTTTTATAAGGTTTATGGCAGAGTTGGCATATTCATATAGCAGCTTCCCTTCATTGGTCAATATAACTCCTTTAGAGGTCCTGGTAAAAAGCCTAAGACCCAGATCTCTCTCCAATTGGGCTATTGCCTGGCTTACCGCAGGCTGAGTCATATAAAGTACTGCAGCGGCCTTTGAAAGACTTTGCTGCTTTGCTACTTCACAAAAAACTCTATATAATTCAAGCTTTATCAAGGTATAACCTCCTATTATACGGGCTATAACAGATATTTATTTTACTTATATCACATAATGGTATATAGTACAAGAGGGAAATGCATATTAATCCCAAAAAGTAAATTGTGAGGAGATGTTAAAATGGAAAGAATAGTTGGTACAGTGGTTAGAGGTCTGAGAACACCCATAATAATGCAAGGTGACGATATATCTTCAATTGTAGTGGATACAGTGTTGAAGGCCTCTCAATCTGAAGGCTTTTCCATATGTGACAGAGATGTTGTGGCCATAACTGAGTCTGTAGTGGCTAGATCTCAGGGTAATTATGCAAGCATCGATGCTATCGCAAAGGACATCAAGCGTAAATTCGGTGACGATACAATAGGAGTTATATTTCCCATATTAAGCAGAAACAGATTTGCTATTTGCTTAAGAGGTATAGCAAAGGGAGCTAAAAAGATTATCCTAATGTTCAGCTATCCTTCTGACGAAGTAGGCAATCATTTGGTTGATATAGATGTATTGGATGTGAAGGGCGTAAATCCTTGGACTGATGTATTGACAGAAGAGGAATTCAGAAACTATTTCGGCTATAATAAACATCCTTTTACCGGAATTGATTATATAGAATACTATAAATCCATAGTTGAAGAATATGGGGTTGAGTGTGAAATCATATTCTCCAACGACCCAAAAACCATATTGAACTATACAAAGAGCGTATTAGCCTGTGATATTCACTCAAGAAAGAGAACAAAAAGACTTCTTCTTGCCAATGGAGGAGAAAAAGTCTATGGCCTTGAAGATATCTTGACTGAATCCATAGACGGCAGCGGATACAATGAATTATATGGGCTGCTAGGTTCCAATAAAGCTACTGAAGACACCGTAAAACTATTTCCAAGAAATTGTAGGGAACTGGTAGAAAAAGTTCAAAAAGAGCTTTATGTAAAAACTGGCAAGACTGTAGAAGTAATGGTCTATGGAGATGGAGCTTTCAAAGACCCCGTAGGTAAAATATGGGAACTAGCTGATCCAGTGGTATCTCCTGGCTATACAGCAGGATTGGAAGGAACCCCAAATGAAATCAAGCTAAAATATATAGCAGACAACCATTTCTCTCATCTAAAAGGAGAAGAACTTCAAAAGGCCATATCAGAATATATAAAGAACAAGGAAGCTGATCTGGTGGGTAAGATGGAAACCCAGGGTACTACTCCAAGAAGACTTACAGACCTTATAGGCTCTCTCTGCGATTTGACTTCAGGCAGCGGAGATAAAGGAACACCTGTAATATATATTCAAGGCTATTTCGATAACTATACTAAGTAAAAGATTGCAATGCACCCTTAATCGCCCTTTGTGAATTCCAGGAAAATTATTCCTGGAATTCACTATTGTTTTAAATATACATGCCTATACAATGAAAGGAGTGGCAAAACTACTTTTTAAGTAGAAAATACCACTCCTTTTCCATTTTAATAGAAAAGCAGGAACGGTTCTATGTAAATCCATACCCACTGCTTTTGCCTATTTTGCAGGCAGAATCTCTATCCAATATCCATCGGGATCTTCTATGAAATAGATGCCCATTTCTTCGTTTTCAAAGCAGATCCATCCATTTTCCTTGTGATACTCATAGGCTGCCTCAAAAGCATCTACTCTGAAAGCAATATGGAATTCATTATCCCCCAGATCATAGGGTTCAGTCCTATCCCTGAGCCACGTCAGTTCCAACTGATGCTCAGTTATTCCGTCACCCATGAATACTAGGATAAAATCTCCATTTTCATGTTCTTTTCTTTTCACTTCTTGTAGGCCTAGTGCAGCTTTGTAAAAGGCTATGCTTCTATCTAAATCCAGCACATTAATGTTATTATGCTCAAATTTAAACTTCATAAGAAAACTCCTTTCATGATTTTATAGCTATATGTTTTCTTTTTTTCTGGTGATTTTTCAAATATAATTATAATTATTATACCAAAAAATAGTTAACAATAATACTTGATATATATAGCTTTTGGTATAATATATTATATTCATCATCTAAAAGGTGGTATGTCTATGAAAAATGTTAAGATTCAATACTTGTTTAACAGCGGTTTTTCAGTTGAAACTGAGAAACATCAACTAATCTTCGACTACTACAAGGGTTCTCCAAGGCTCACTCAAAAAGATACTATTGTGTTTGCTTCCCATGGTCATCCGGATCATTACAACCCTGATATACTTAAGTGGAAAAGCAACAAAGAAAACATAAAATATATTTTCAGCCATGATATTCAGCTAAATAGACCTGATGAAAGCATCACATTTATGTCTCCAGATGAAGAGACACGCATTGATGATACACACATAAAAGCTTTAGGTTCCACTGACCTTGGAGTTTCCTTCCTCATTGCTATTGATGGCCTGACCATTTTTCATGCGGGAGATTTGAACTGGTGGTATTGGTGGGACGATACTCCGGAAGAAATACGTGTTATGGAAGAAGCCTTCAAGAAAGAAATACATAAACTCAGGGATACAAATATTAATATTGCCTTTTTCCCTGTCGACCCAAGATTAAGACACAATTATAGCCTGGGGGGAGAATATTTCATAAAGGAAATAAGACCTGAGTATTTTATCCCCATGCATTTTGGTGAAGATTATGCTGCAATTAAATCCTTTATGGAAAAGGTTAAGGATTATTCAACAAAGGTTGTAGAAATCTCAGCCAAAGATCAGGAAATAAACTTATAGGAGGTTATTGTATGTTTAAACTCAATGGAATTGAAAAAATGAATGAAGAGCAAAAGCTCAGCTATATGCTGGTTCTATTGGAAGGTCAGTTATCTTCAGAAAAAGATGTTTTAGCAAACTTGTCCAATGCATCTGCCATAATAAAAGCTGTTATGGATAGGCTCAATTGGTCAGGCTTCTACATAATGAGAGATGATGAGCTGGTGCTGGGACCCTTTCAGGGATTGCCTGCTTGCAATAGGATAAAGCTGGGTTCCGGTGTATGCGGCACTGCTGCTTCTACCCGAAAAACTCAGATAGTACCTAATGTTCATGAGTTTCCAGGACACATAGCCTGCGACAGTGCATCCAATTCGGAAATAGTAGTGCCTATAATAAAAAACGATAAAGTATATGGTGTGCTGGACTTAGACAGTCCCGAATTCAACAGGTTTACAGAACTTGAAGCGAGATACCTGGAAAAGTTTGTTGAAAAGCTCAATATGTATATTGATTGGGACAAAATATAGATTAAGGTTATGTTAAAGAATGGTGCTGATAATATATTATTTTTAAGGGAATTTGTTAAAAGTTCCCTTAACTATTATCCAAATCATATTCTGGAATAATCTATTTTTTACCTAATAATTCTAGTGCTTCATTAGCCATTGTAATAATATTTTTTTGGATATTATCAGCATTTTCAACTCTTCTTGAGTATGCCACTTGAGCAAATTAGATTCTCCAACGGCGGGTCTTATTTCATAAGGTTTTGCAGTTGCATAATAGACAAAGTCTATATGCCAATGCTTTGGTGCTATTATTTCACCTAAAATTGTGTACATAGGATTTATTAATAGTTTTTCTCCTACTAATTCACAGGATTTCTTTAATTCTTTGATTACTGGGTCATATAGGCTTATTTCTAGGCCTGCTTCTTCGCATGCTTCACGAATACACGCTTCTTGCGGTAATTCATTCACTTCTATATGCCCACCCAAAGGAAGTATTTTTTTAGCCTTTTAATGTAAGTGCAATAATACTTTATCTTTATGAGCAATAAATACCGAAACTGTAAAGTGCCTGTCCATGTTTATGTTTCCTCCTCTATATTGAACACCAAATATTCCGCCATAAATACAACTCTTCATTCATCTGATTATACATTATATAATTGCAAAATCACAAGTATTTTACACGGGTTATATATAGATTACTCCTCTGACTGTAAAATCCTTTAATTTTGCATCAATATGAGAATATGACATTGCACTAGTAAATTTTTGCTTTTTGCAGTATCTTTCCCTGTGCTAAAGATTTCAAACCACTCAAACCAATACATATAGTTAGCGACATATTTAGCTGCAACACCATTAAAAACTATCCATCCACTTTTGCGCTCGCTATGGAAAGGTTAAACATGCTGTGCATGGTATATCCATTTCCTTGATTTGTTGAAGTTTTATGGCTGCATTTTATGCCTCTAATAGAATGATGTAGATATGCTCATTTTACGGTTCTCATCTCTTCAACCTTTTATAATAGTTGTAAAACCTCCTGGCATTATCCTTATCTCCCGAGTCTTCTCCGTATCTAATTTTTATATATATTTTCCTCATTTCATCCACAGATGCTTTGTCAAAGTTGGTTTCTGATTTTCTGCTGATATCCTGAGTAGTATCGGCTTTTAATATTTCGACTCCGTTTGTTACACATAGCCTCATAAACTTCTGATAGTAATACCTTATATACTCATCATACTTTCCTGCCATGAAAGGCAATGTGATTTTTCGTAATTTCTTATGATTCCTATCTCTGGTGATGAATTCCCTGATCTCCATATACTCTCCTTCATCATTCCTCTTGATATGATTATTTTTCATCAACATCCTCATAAAATGGTACAATGCAAGAAAAATCAGAATAGTTACCAACACATTTATGATAATCTTAAATATAATGCTTCTGTTTATGATCTCTATGAGGCTCTCGGTATTGTAAATCTCAACATTGTCAAAGTATGATCCCTGAGATTCCAAGAGTTCTCCAATGCTCTTTTTTTCCATAAGCGCCTTCATAAAGGCTATAGCATACTCTATTCCCTTGCCCATAATGATAAACACACCATAGAATATGAACACTATCCCTTGCACCAAAAGATCATATATGTTACCCACGACCTTAAAAATATATTGTCTCACTTGGGGTATGCTCAGGCCAAAAGATAATGCAACCACTATTATGGAATACCTTATATTGATCCTGTTGAGCTGGGTTATATCTTCGTTATATTGAAGGAGCCTGAAAGATCTGATGAGAATAACCGCAGTTACCAGAAAGATTATCATAAAAGGAGCTGATTTGGTTTCTATAACAACCATATTATGTGCAAATAAAGCCAGCAAGAACATGGCAGCCAATATAATAAGACCTTTATTAAATCTTTCCACGGCCATATAATAGCCTATTTCACCTAATCCTTTGAAGACCGTATACATGGAATAGAAAACTAATATCCCAATGAATATCATATCTACTAGGGTCTTTGCAAACATAAATATTACAAGAAACAAGACGCAGAAGCCATAGGCCTTCTTCCTGCTGCCCCGCTTTATCTCATGGGCTCCAAAAATCATGACACATACGATCAAATAGGTTATGCCGCTCAGCTTCACATCTCCAATAAAGGAAAGAAGATAACAGCATAATGCAAACATAATTGACACATCACTCAATATTCTTATAAAGACAAGCTGCTTCATAGTCTATTCCTTTCTTCCCACATAGGCAATTATTCCATCCTTAAGGTACTCAAGATTAGTTTCATGGAGAGATATTACCACCATTCTCATGGACTTATTGCTCAAAATATTGACAACATCTATATAGTCTTTAAGCATGACAGGGGTTATGATCACATATGTGGTATAGCTGCCGCTGTCCTTTGTCATGTTATCCAAGAGCTCATCAAAAGTCATAGTAATGCTGTATTCAATTCTACCCAGATTTTCAACCAGATTGTTATAATGGGCTCTCCCATACCCTACACCGGCAGTGCTACCGGAATTCAAAGCTCCACTATATCGAGCATTTGAAACAAGTCCATAGGGTATACCCGCTTCTTCAAATCTTTCCATAACTTCTCTTGTGATGGAGATGCATCTCTCTATATATCCTATATTAAATCCGCTCCAAAAAGGCTTCGAGCATTCAATATTCAAGGCTATCATAACGGTATTGTCTGTGGTAAAATCCAACTGTTTTACCATCAAGGCACCTGTCCTCAGGGAGGAAGGCCAATGTATGCTTTTCATGGGTTCGCTACCTGTGTATTCTCTTATACCTACAGTCAACAGTGGATCATCTATTATCCATCTTTTTACCGATATATCGCCATAATAGTTTCCATATGGGAGTATTTCATCATCCAAGCTGGTCTTCTTGGGCAAAACCACAATCTCCTGGAGATACTTCAATTCCTTGGTGGCAGTGTGAAAACCCAGCAAATCGCCTCCCAGAAGTATCACATCCCTTAGTACCATTCTTCCCCTGCGGCCAAATGATACCTTAACGCTCCTTTTTACTCTTTGATAGGGAAGCAACATCATTGTAGTCCTATGAAACAAATGCTCTTCTGATTTCGATATAGATGTTTTGAACTTAAATTTAATAACTGAGGGATATTTTTCTACTACCTGCAAAAAGGTCACAGGAAGCAGCTTTCTATTTTCAATTATGGTGCTTATCTCAAATTCCTCGTCCACTTCCACCACTTTTTTGCTGATTTCTCTGCTGTAATCTAAGTTATGAAGCACATATTTCCTAGATAGATAATTCAATGCAAATCCTATGAGTATTAGAAACACAAGTACATAAATCATAACAGACCCCTATATATCTTCCACCGGAACTTTTATACCCTTTAGAAGAAGCTCTGCAAATTCGTAAATATACTTTCCTTTGTTTATACCTTTTATTATCATCCTGTGATTCAATACATATGGTGCCATCTTCTTCACATCTTCGGGAATTATATAGTCTCTCCCCTGTATGGCAGCATAAGCCTGGCATGCCTTAAACAACGCAATGGCTCCTCTAGGACTAACTCCCAACTGTACCCTTTCGTCTTTTCTGGTAGCTTCTATGATATCCATAATATATCCCAAAACATCCTTAGAAACCTTCACATTTCTATAGTTATCCCTCACATATTGAATTTCTTCAGAGGTTATTGTTGACTTAAGCTGTTCTAAGGAATTTCCCGAACTATTCATCAATATTATATCTATCTCCTCATCCCTTTTTGGATATCCCATGGTTATCCTCATAAAAAATCTGTCCAGCTGGGCTTCAGGCAGTGGAAATGTGCCAAAGGATTCCACCGGATTTTGAGTTGCAAGGACCATAAAAGGCTCCTGAAGCTTTCTGGTAACTCCGTCTACTGTTATCTGCTTTTCTTCCATGGCTTCCAGCAAGCTGGACTGGGTTCTGGGTGTGGCTCTGTTTATTTCATCTGCCAAGATGAGGTTCGAAAACAATGGTCCTGGTTTGAACTCAAAATCTTGGATTTTCTGATTGTAGAAATTTATACCTGTGAGGTCTGAAGGAAGAAGATCCGGTGTGAATTGTATGCGCTTAAAATCGCTTCCTATGGTTTTTGCAAAGGCCTTTACAAGCACAGTCTTGCCTAGACCCGGCACATCCTCCAAAAGCACATGGCCTCCGCATATGAAGCTTACGATAATCAGTTCAATAACATCTTCTTTACCTACTATAACCTTTGAAACATTATCTACAACTTTATTCCTGAAATCTATAAATCTTTCCTTATCCATAATATCCCCCGTATAACATCCAACAAAATTAATATTAATAAATATAATATCACATTTTTCTTTTGATAACATGTGAAATATGCAGTGAATACTATGGAATAATAAGACAAGAAGTATTCATTAGGAGGTAAAACCATTGAAAAAGACACTTTTAAGATTGATTCAAATTTCTTCTATTGCAATCCTGTCCTTATTTAATATAGTTGATATACAGAATCTAAGAACATTAATAGAACCAGGAGATAATGAGTATGAAATAAGGATGAAACAGCATCTATTATGTCTTATGCTGGCATATCCTGAATATATAGTGGACTTGAAGCGTTCAGAGGACGACAATGTATATTTGATAATGAAATCAGGAAACAAAATACTTTATGATGATAAAAAGAATAAAAGCTTGAGTGAAAAAATAGCTGAACCTGACTTACAGGATATGATGGAGCAAATTTATCCCCTGGGACCCATAGATAGATTGATGGACATAGATTTTGACCCCGGCAGGGTCAGATCATATCCACTACTCAAAGAAGTTTATGGTGCTACTCGACAACAGGTCCAGTCAAATTTGGAAACCGTAAAAACTGATTACCTCAATATGAAATTCAATAGAAATAATAATGCGGCCAAAGCTTTGGAATCTGTTATGACTGAACTCATACCATTGGCGCAGGAAAGACCTGACATTAAAGCTTGTGTTATACCTTACTGTGGCACATTTAATTATCGTAAAATTGCAGGGACCAATCTGTTAAGCGCTCATGCCTTCGGTATAGCCATTGATCTGGCCATGGACAAGAGAGATTACTGGCAATGGGCTTCAAGAGAAGAAGGTGAAAAGAGGCTTAAATCTTATCCTATGGAGATAGTTCATATATTCGAAAAGAATAACTTCATATGGGGTGGCAAATGGGGACATTTTGATATCCTCCATTTCGAGTACAGGCCTGAAATAATAATGATGGCTTCCTATTTCGGAAATAGAAAAAATACTAAAGAACTTTGGTATGAAGGTGCACCCATGGGCAATGAGCTGGCAGTAAAATATATAAAACGCATCGATGAAGTTATCAGATAATTTATTAATTTTTATATAATTTTAGTAATTTTATTATGCCAATCTCTATATATTTAACTATTGAAAATATTATCGTATATGGCAGAGGAGCATTTTATATGATGTCCCCAAAAAACAAAATGAACAATGAAATTAAAACGAAATTTGCAATAATTACGGTCCTTTTTCTGCTTTCATTGCTGTTTTTATACAAAGGGCCCATCTATAATGTATTCAACTCCAATGAAGAAATTAAAGACTTTGTACAGCTCGTATTTGAAATAAGGAACAAAGCCATTATAGAAAGCGACTTGGAATCCATCGAGGCATTGTACGCCAAGGATTCCAAATATGGCCGCTGGGCTTATGAATATGAAGTAAGGAAGTTGAAATATATTCACAACTGGGAGCAAAAACAAGGAGTTAAATTCACGGAAATAAACCCAAAGGTAGTAATTAAAAATATCAAAAAGAGCGAAGATCATATATCTGTTACTCTGCTATGCAATACGGAGTATAAATATGTTTATGAAGATAAGCCTGACGAAATAAATGTTTCCAGAATAGGGACCTATCATATCCTTGATCTGGTCAAAAAAGATGATTTATGGTTCATATCAAAGGAATGGTATAATGACCCCTTTGCAGATTCATTGAATCTAGACAGTCCGAAAGTGGATTCCATTAAGGAATTCATATTATCCCAGGGCCCCAGAGACTTTTCCAGCATAGGTGAGAGAAGAAAAGGGGCTGTAGAATATGCAGATCGCTACTGTGGTGCTGCTAGTGAAGAACATTATGGTTATCAATACAACAAAAAATACAGAAACTACAACTCCCAGGGCGGAGATTGCGCCAATTTTGCTTCCCAGATACTCCACGAAGGCGGCAAATTCAAGAAGACCTACTCCTGGAATTATGATAAAAACGGTGCCACAAGAGCATGGCTCAATGCCCAGGGCTTTAAAGATTATATGATCAGCAGCGGCAGAGCTTCCCTCATTGCCTACGGAAGCTATGAAAAAGTTTATAAAGCTTCATATAAGCTTTTACCGGGTGATTTCGTGGCCTACGAAAAAAAAGGAAAGGTCACGCACATTTCTGTGGTGACCGGTGCTGACTCAAAGGGTTATGCTCTGGTAACCTGTCACAACACAGATAGAAACAGAGTCCCCTGGGACTTAGGCTGGAGCAACTCCAACATTAGATTTTGGCTGGTGCGAGTTCACTTCTAGTTTGATAGAATTGTTTTTCTACTGTATCTTTCAATGCCATAAATATTTTAATATTCTCTTCAAGGTTTAATCCATCTACCGTCATGGCTCTTTTCTTTGTACAGCCATCTACGGCTCCAGCTTCTACTATGCTTTTCAGCATATCTATTTCTGTATTTGCATCATGGAGAAGAGATTTTCCGGTTAGACAAGATAGACTTGCAACCAAAGCATGGGCACCCCAGTTGGAAACTCCTGCCACAATGAGATAATCAGCAGCAAAAGAGGCACAAATCAATTTACCCTTATCCACTGAGTCCTCCACAAAGCCTCGAATCTTTCCCATTCCTATCTCATTTCCGCCGTCTCCGATGGCAATAGTCTTTATGCCCTGTCTTGCTGCTTCCTCAAATAAAGGATCCATAATGGGTATAATATCACTTAAATCTTCTCCCCTCATAGAATAGCACTTGCCATCCATGGCCCTGCCCGGTCTTTCAATGGATATTATATGAGAAGGCTTATATATCTTAAGCAAATTTAAAGAAAACCATCTATTGACATCATGGTCTATTACCTTTATAGGACAACATATTCCCCTTGCCCCAGCACATTTCACCAACAGATTCTTGGAATAAATATCCGTTATGAAAATCACTTCCTTGCCTAATTCTTTCAGTGCCCCAGCCAAGGATACTGCACCTATTGGGCCATCTGTTTCTCCTACTGCCGCATCCCTTATGACAAATCCTGTAACGATAAATACGGTATCCCCTTCCATAAGACTTTCAGCAGCCTTTTTCAATTCCCCTTCCAGAAAAGCATTCTTCAGACCTCTATACTCAAGATTATCTTTTAAAATTCTCTCCAGCTCCTTAAAGCAATCTTCCCACATAGTATCAGCTCCTTATCAAAAAATAAAGACCCAGCATAACAGTAGTTAGCTGGGTCTTATTTACAGTTGTATAATGGTGTAATCCATATACATGTAAATAAAACATATGTAATTATACCTATTAAAAGTATATATCATCAATGGATCATTTTCAATTGGGTTTTGCCATCAGGTACTTGTTTCGTGCATCCTTCACTGCTGCAATAACAGCTTTCTGGGCTATTCCTAGAAACCTTTCCTTTATTTCTTCAACAATGATCTCTATATCATTTTCCAGATTATAGCCCACCAATATGGATTTTATGAAATCTGAAGTCACATCTCTTACCATATTGCATGTGACATCCACAATATTTCCATTATCCTTCTCCAATATTATTCCTACAAAAAACATATCATATATTGCAGATATAGGATCGTTTGCAGCTACCTTTGCCGTGCCTGTAATATATATTGTATTTTTGGGATAAATCAATTTGTCATCCTCCCCGTATATTATCTTATCAGCTTATAATTTCATAATATTGCTTTGTAACATATTGCACAACCCCTATCTTCAGTCATAGATTAAGCATACTGAAGGTGAGCAAAATATGGCGTTACACATATTATATCATTAAGATTCATTTTTGAGAGGATGTGAGTCCGAATTGAAAAGCTATGTGCCCATAAAAAATGTGCTGGATTTTAAAATGGGAGATGTAAATGGAGATAGAATCAAAGATTATATATACCTCATAGGAGATAAGCCTTTTGGTGATGAAAGTCCTGCCAGAAGCAACATCAGATTGATGGTTGTTGATGGATATACAAAAAAAAGGATCATAATCAGATTGAAGGAAGACCGTGGCTATAACCCTACACTTTTTTTGGGAGACTTCACAGGCAATAAGGTTGATGACATTTTGATAAGCATAGACTCAGGGGGAAGTGGAGCCACCGGCTTTTACTACATTTATACATTTGAAAACAATATTCCGCGAAAAATATTCGATTTTGAAGCCTTTGATGAGGACTTTGATTATGATGTAAACTATCTGGATAATTACAAAGCAGAGGTCATCAGCAAGGCCAATAATAAAAGATATATACTGGATCTGACCTATAAGGGACAGAAGTATTTATCAGAAATATACAATAGCGATGGCACTTTAAAAGAACCTATAATAGGCTGGGTAGATCCTTTAAGTGGCTTACATCCTATAGACTATCAAAGAAACGGAACATATGAGTTGTACGCTGAACAGTTGATTGCCGGAAGATATCATGCCGATGGTCTGGGTTATGTTCAAACATCTCTGAAATGGAATGGCAAAAGCTTTGTGACCTTTTATCAAACCGTGGGGATACCCGGGGAAGGCTAGTACCTTTCCTGGGTTAAATCATATTTATAGCATGCAACTCCTTCAATCTGATTGAAACCTTCCTGAATATATAGAGCTTTTGCTCTTTCGTTATCTGCGTTTACACATAGAATGGTTCTATCATATCCATTATCCTTTGCAAACTTAATGGAAGCTCTAAGCAAGTTTCTTCCCAAGCCTCGTCCCTGATACTGAGGCATAATGGCAAGGGGGCCTATGTTCATAATAGGCATACCTTCATGCTCGTCCTTTGATCCTCTTACTACTCCTATTGGCTTTTCATTATGGTAAAGTATCATAAGACCACCTTCTATATACTCATCAGCATATACCATTTTACAAACCTGCTCTGGTGTGACATGGGTTTCATTTCCCTTAAGATTTGCAAAAGCTGAATTTCTTACTTCACACCACGCCTCTTCATCCTTTCCTCGTCTAAAAGCCTTTATTTCATAACCTTCCGGCAGTTCATATTCAGTTACCTCAAAATCTTCTCTAATTAGCAGGTATATATGCCTTTCTATGTCAAAGCTCAATGTTTCCATCATCTCCATCAATTCTTTATTGAGCAATGGGACAAAAACATTTAACTTATCCAAGCCTTCTGCATGCTTTAATATGGCTTTGAAAAGCATATCATAATATTCGACATTCTGTATTTCCGAGTGGAATATCCTGAAACGCCCTTTTTTCCCTCTTCTGTTGTATTCATCAACTATAAGTGAAGCTACAGCCTTTATTTTATTATCTTCATCAATGGCTACATAAGTAGGGTTTTCATCATCTGGTCTGAAATTTCTCAAATCCTCATCATAGAGAAATGAATCATCAATCTCCATTTTATGCATCTTGCAATACTTTATGAAGTCCTCCAACCTATCATTTTCTAAAACTTCAATTCTCAATATTTTCTCCTTCCTTTTATTAAATTTAATCCTTGGTCAATGATTTATTTCCTTTATCAAATGGAAACAGCCTTAACTTAACAAGCATATATAATGATACTAGGCCTTCAATCACACCTATTGCAAAATAAATTACATGCAAAATGTTTATAGTTTCTAATATATAGCACTGAATAACAATCCATGCCATTAAAATGCAACCCATGGCACCGCTTAAATATGGATGAAACTTCATCTTCCTTTTTACAAACCAAAATGAAAGCAAATGTCCCAGTCCAATAACAATAAACAAAAATAATCCTGGAATCAGGAAGTTGCTAAAGGGCCCCTTTTTCAGCAGTTCAGTGCTAATACCCAAAAGTGCCTCATAGGGATCAATAATGGCTATGGCTCCTCCAAACAACGCTCCTATACCCACAAAACACAAAATAGTAGATTGAATAATATATATCCTATTCAAACTATCTCACTTCTTTCAGAATAATATACCTCAACATCCAATCTCAGACTTGCTAAGCATTTTGCCATTTTATACTTTTCACATTCATTGACATATAAACATTTAATCCCATTATATCCGAAAACATAAAAACATGATAGATGCTTATATCTACCATGTTTTCATTCATGTTAACCGTTATAAGTTTTGGCAATTTCGAATTCCTCCTGTATCTCCTTTGAAGGTTCTTCGGATAATAAAGATACTACCACTATTACAATACAGGATACAACAAAGGCAGGAAATAATTCATAGATACCCCAAACTCCTCCCATGGGTTTCAATAAAAGCTTCCATATGAAAACCATTCCTCCACCGGTTACCATACCAGCGATGGCTGCTGATCTGGTAACCCTCTTCCAGAAGAGGGAGAAGATCATTATAGGTCCGAAGGTAGCACCAAAACCTGCCCATGCAAAGGAAACTACCTTGAATATCACACTATTTTCATCCAATGCAATTATCATTGCAATAACTGATATTGCAATAAGGGTAAGCCTTGATATAAACAGAACCTCTTTATCAGTTGCTTCTTTTTTCATAATGCCATGGTATATGTTCTTTGAAAAAGCAGATGCCGCTATAAGCAGATAAGAATCCGATGAGCTTATGGTAGCCGCTAAAATGCCTGCCATCACTATTCCTGCAAATATAGGCATGAAGAAATTAGTTGACATCAATACAAATATGCTCTCTGATGCGCTCTGTGTAAGCAATGCATACGGGTATAACCCCCTGCCAATGATTCCAATTGCTACAGCCGCAACCAGAGAAATGGCACACCATATTGTTCCTATTCTCCTTGACAGCTTAAGTTCATCGGCATCTCTGATAGCCATAAATTTCAGCAATACCTGAGGCATACCAAAGTATCCCAATCCCCATGACAAAGTTGAAATGATGGTCAATAATCCATATTTGCCTTCCTCTCCGAATAAAGGCATGCCTGCTTCCACCTGTTGAACTCCATCTACCAGTAAAGGCTGGGCTATTCCAAAGAAATCCAAAAATCCTGGAATGGACTTCACATTTTCAATGACAGCTGACACTCCTCCTGATTTTGATACTCCTGTTATAAGAACTACAGCAAGAGCAATTATCATAACAACGCCTTGCATAAAGTCTGAAGCACTTTCTGCCAAAAATCCTCCTATGAATGTATAGAAAACAACAAACAAAGCTCCTGCAATCATCATGGTTATATATTTAGCTCCAAACAATGTACTGAAAAGTTTTCCTACAGTGACAAAGCAGCTGGCTGCATAGACACTGAAAAATATTAGAATGAAAAGAGCGGCTATGGTCATAATCACCTTTTTTTCTTCCTTAAATCTGTTGCTTAAAAAGTCAGGAATAGTTATGGCATTACCTGCCAAGTGAGAATATCTTCTAAGCCTTTTTGCCACAAACAACCAGTTTAAATATGTTCCTACCAATAACCCTATTGCTGTCCAAATTGCATCACTTAAGCCAACCCAATATGCTACTCCCGGAAGCCCCATCAAAAGCCATCCGCTCATATCGGAAGCCTCAGCGCCCAATGCAGTGAACCACGGATTAAGAGATCTTCCTCCTATAAGATAATTATCACTGCTCTCATTGGCACGCTTGGCATAATATAGTCCAATTCCAACGACTACTGCCATATAAAAAATCATGGCAACAAGAATCTGAATACTGCCTTCCATAGTATGACCTCCTACTTCGAATTATAATTATGCAAAAATGTAATTATATTGAACTCTATCCATTGCCCTCCTCTCCTTCAAGTAAAGCAAAACCTTCATCCAAACCAAGGGACGAAGGCAATTCGCGGTACCACCCAAGTTGAATAGATAAGAGCAAAGCAACCATTTAACTACAAAAACCTTCATCCCAGACAAGGGACGAAGGTCATTCGCGGTACCACCCAAGTTAAATAGATTGCATTAATACATCTATTCCTCTTTAAGTCCATAACGCGGACCAGACGGACAAACTTTTCATTTGCAGCTCGGAGGGTGGGTTCAATAGAAATAATCTTAGAAAACCTCTCAGTCGATGGGTCTTCCTTCCTGTTAGAATCTTCCTATTTACTATTCCTCTTCATAGCCTTCAATATTTATGATTAAGTATACATACCATCGTATAAATTGTCAAATATTTTTTTGAAATTTATGCAATTTTCTAAACAATCTTTATCTAATATACAATTTTATGTTATATTAATTGATTACAATTCATATCATAATTTACTTATTATAAGATTTCCTGACTCATACTTTTTCAATCCTCTGTAGAACATTACATAGGCTATAACTATCCATAGAAGGGTTACGGCCAAAACTCCAAGCAGCCTGACTATTGAAAACTGCATTATAATCTCTGCAGGAATGTGAACTATAAAAGCTGTAGGAATTACTGTATATATAATAAACTTAACTACTCCAGTAAAAATCCCTTTGGGGTAGATACCGAAGGTTATAAGAAAATCTGTAACCAAATGTGCCAGCCCTTCCACATTTCCTGAATAAAAACTTAATGCATGGAAGGAAATCCTGACACAAGCCAGTATGAGTCCACCGGTTACACAAAACAGCAAAAACAACATGAATCCTTTCATATCAAAACCTCTTATGAGAAAAAACATAATTATGCCATATAAGGTATCTCCCCATGCTGAAACCTCAGTTTTTGAGCAGACTATGTTCATAAGAGGATCTCTAGGCTGCAGCAGATATGTGTCCAGTTCTCCATTTAGTATCATCCTGGTGATGTTGCTTATATTTCCAAAGGTTATGAAGCAAATTCCGAAACTGGTGGATGATATGGCCCAAAGCATCATCTCATCTCTGAAAGTGTATCCTCCTATGGTATTTACATTGTTGAAAAGTATCCACCAGAAGAATATAAAGGCTGAGTTGTTGAGCATCATACCGAAACATTGGATTAAGAAGCTGGTTCTGTATTCCATGGCAGAAGAAATATTGAATTTCAAATAATACAGCATAAGCTTCAGGCTTTTTCTAACCTCCGTTAACATTGAGATTTCTGACCCCCTTCCTATATAGGAACATGGCTAACACGAAAAATGCTCCAAGATATAATAATTGTATAGAAAACTGACTCCAAAAAGTCATAAATGAAAAATCCACAGCCAGCCTTGCAGGAACATAAGTCACATAAGCAAAGGGCATGTACTGAGATAAACTTTGAAGCCATTTAGGAAAAAGCTCTATAGGCATGAGCATGCCTCCTATGGTGAATATCAATTTGGAATAAATCCAGAAAAAGGCACTATTTTCTTCCACCCAAAAGGATGTTAATGCAAGACACAGGTATATGAAGAAGTTTATAGTACAACCTGCAAGCAAGGATAATATAATAAAGGGAAGATGCATTATGTTGAAACCTTCCAAAGCTCCTGCAAATATAAACCCTATTGCCAGACCTATAATGCTATTGGATAGAAGGGTTATCCCTATCTCTCCCACAAAATATGAAAAACAGTAAATGACGTAGTTATATGGCTTGTTCAGCAAATAAGCAACATTCCCGCTTTTCACATCATTATTTACTTGATTATGCAGGTCTGTTCTTGATAGAGTCACAAGCTCTGTAACAACCAGATACCATATCATTGCCTTAAAAGTAAGCCCTCCTATTGTGGCTGTTCCCTTCTGAGCATATATTGTTCTCCAGAGCATCATGTAGACAAACATAATAAATGCGAAAAACACATTTCTACTAAGGAAATTCCAAAAGTATACCAGACTATTGACCATTGTTATCTTGGATACTTGCCAATACTTATACCATTTCATCTATACCACCTTCCTTGCTCTGCCTATATATGAAAGATATTATCTCTTCCAAGGGAGGATCCGATATTACTATGTCATCCACCTTGCCTAGTTTTATTAACTTTTCTAGAACTTCTTCAATATCCTGCTTTGAAGTATCTACCTGAACCTTCAGCGAATCAGCTTTGTGCTTTAGAATATTTAAATCCCCTTTTTCTACATTTACCGGCTCATTATATTTAATGCTTATTACCTTTTTATTGAGGTAATCATGTTTAAGCTTCTTTATACTTTCATTGAGCACAACTTCTCCATGGTTTATTATTATTGCTCTTTTGCACAACTGTTCTATATCGCCGGCATCATGGGAAGTGAGGAATATAGTTGTCTTTTCTTCCCTGTTAAGCCTCAATATGAGCTCTCTTATGTTTTGCTTAACCACCACATCAAGGCCTATGGTAGGCTCATCCAGAAAGATTATTTCAGGCTCATGCAAAATAGATGCAGCTATCTCGCAACGTATTCTCTGCCCTAAAGATAACTTCCTTACCGGAACATCCATTAACTCCTCAATTTCAAATACTTCTTTCAAAAAATCTATTCTCTTTTTCAGTTTTACTTTATCTATCTCATATATACTTCCTAATAGGTTGAAACTGTCCAAAGGCGGCAGATGAAACCAAAGCTGAGACTTCTGCCCGAAGACTGTACCAATTTTATAGGACAACTCTTTTCTCTGTTTCGTCGGATCCAACCCTAAAACCTGTATAGTTCCTGAAGAAGGCTGCAGTATCCCTGTCATCATCTTTATTGTTGTGGATTTTCCTGCACCGTTAGGACCTATGAAGGCTAATATCTCACCCTTTTCTACCTCAAAGGAAATATTGTTTACTGCCTGAATATCTCTGAAGGAAGGAGAGAAAATAGATCTTAAACTACCTTTTAATCCTTCATCTTTGGTTTTTACTTTGAATGTTTTGCATAGATTTCCAACCTTTATTATGCTCATAGTACCCCCACCTCTCCTATAAAAAAAATAAAAGCCCGCAACGAATCCTCCAACAATAGAGACTCGTCCTTCGGGCTTTTGTCCCAAAAGTGTAGATCTTATCCTGTATCGCTCGGACCTGACGCATGAAACCGGAACCCTAGATACACTCTCTATAAAATTTTATTATATTACAAATATTAAATCTGTCAAGATATTTCATTCAAATATCACTTTATAATTAGCTTTCTCCTGCAATAATTTCCTTCCTAAAATACTTTTATAGCAGGTTAATTCAAATGACAACATTATTAACCACCCCATGCCTCTGAATAAACCCTGAAAAACATTATTTGCATAAGAATCAATTATAATTAGTTGGATAACTTTTATATTTTTTTATAGAATAATTATTGAATAACCATTATATGCACTATAGATAAAAAGAATTACAAAGAAAGGTGATAATATGGAAAAAAACTTATTATTTATCCTTAAATCATGCCCTTACTGCAAACAGGCTCTATCCTGGATGGAGGAGTTGAAAAAAGAAAATCCTGCTTATGAAGAAGTTGCTTTTACAATTATAGATGAGAAGGAAAACCCTGATATTGCTGATAAATACGACTATTACCTTGTGCCTACATACTATGTCAACGGTAAAAAAGTCCACGAAGGAGCTGCCTCTAGGGAAATAGTTGAAAACATACTCAAAGAAGCAACCTTGAGTTCTGAAAAATAGGAAAAGATTCCTTTGGAAGCGTTTATAACAATCAAGGCAGCCTTTCTTGAAACCCATTACGGAAAGTTTATATTAAGGTGGAATTATACTTTCTATGGTTTATAAAATCGAGTAGGGCAAAGTTCTTTGCTTTGCCCTTATGACTATTCCAAAAGATTCTCCAATTGCTCTTTCCTGTTTTCCTGCTTTTGAACAGCGTTTTCAAGGGTAATATCGTCCATGTGATCTTTGTTATGATCCAGATAACCATTAGTATACGCTATTCTCTTTTCCAAAGCTTCTATATTATCTTCCCTATCCTGTGCGCCATTGACTATCAAATCTTTAAGATTTTCCATTCTTTCTTCTCGGTCTTTTTGGACCTCAAATGCGTGTTGAAGCTGATCCAGGCTTGCAATATCTTTATGTTCCTCTAAGTGTCTTTGAGTTCTTACATATTTATTGTTAATATTTAACAGCTCTTCAATTCGCCTTTCATTGGTCTTTTTGAGATCTTCCAAACTGTCTTCTCTTTGTCTTCTCCTATCATCATTGCTCATAATATTCCTCCTCAATAATTTATTCAGTTTTATTATTTGAATTATTGAAGATAATTAAAGAAGTATATTTTATGAAATAAATATATGGAAATGAAAAAATACCACTTACAGCATATGTTACTGCAAGTGGTATTTTTGTAAAATTTATTCTGATTTTATTTCCATAACTCCTGAAACAGAGCTTGCTTCATCCATAGTAAATGTGGCTTTTACTTCTTCGTTGACAAAGTATACATTGCCTTCTATCTTTGCACCTCTTAATTGGACATTTGGTGCCGCAACATAAAGATCACCCTTAAATGTACCATTTTGTATTCTTGTCGAAGGGCTTTTAACAGTTAGTTTTGGTGCTGCCAAAGTATATCTGTCAAGAACATTTTTGTTTTCGTCCTGTGAATAAAGAGCTAATTTACGATCCACTTTTTCCTTGTTTATGAATTCTCCATCCATTACAAGCTCTTTATCTGTAGTAAAATCATTTACTAGAATTACAATCCATGTACCGTCTTTACTCATAGCCTTTAGCAATGATACTTCATCAGTTACAACTGATGCGCTGGTCACTGCATCTGCTTTCACTGGAGCAACAGCTTTAGCAGCTTCCACTATTGCAGAAACATATCCGTATGTGTCTACTAAAGTAGCTCCGCTTACTGCATCAACCATCTTATCTGCTGGTGTGCCTGCAAGAATCTTTTCCAGCTCTGCTACAGTTTTGCCTGTTACATAAGCCTGTATTGCATCTAAGGATTTGTCAACAGGGACTGTAGAACCTGCCTTTTGTGCCATGTTAGCACTATAGGTTGCTGCATTGGCCCTCTTGGACAGTAACACTTGCCCTTCTGCAAAGTTTTTGCCAAAATCTGAATCTGAATTTGGAACTCCTACAAAGCTGTCGGCAGCTCCTACTTGGTAATCATCAAGTATTGCATCTACTATCTTATCATCTACCATTGCTACTGCAGCAACTGTGAAGCACTTTGTGCCATGAGCTGCATATTCAACTTTACCAAGTTTTACAGATACCTTGCCATCAGCAGGGGCTGGAGTTGGTATTGGTGTTGTTGAAGGGGACGGTTCTGTAACCTTTGCAACATTTCCTATATTCAGCTTTGCAATAGTCTTTGGACCAACTATGCCGTCAGCCTTGAGACCATTTTTGCCTTGGAAGTCCTTGACTGCAGCTTCAGTCTTCTTACCAAAGATCCCATCAACCTTCAATTGATATCCATGGTTGTTAAGAACTTCTTGCAATAACTTGACATCTCCACCATATGAACCGAAAGCAATCAATCTGGCAATCTCCGATGCTGTTTCGAAGGAAACAGGAGTCTTTGATCCGGTTGATGCTTTAGCTGTACTTGTAGTTGGTGAAGGAGTTGCTTGTCCTGTAGCTGCAGACACAACATCTACACCAAAGGGGCCAAGCGTTGGGCCGCCTAATGCTACAGAAAGCAATAATACAGCCACTAATACATAGGATAATTTTTTTACTCTGGTTTTCAAAGAATACCCTCCTTGTGGTTTATTTTGAAGGAAACCTCTCCTTTCATACGGGAGATGCTCCCTTTCAATCTTTTAATTAACTTCCCTACAACCTGATAATATGTATATGCTTATGTATATATATTTAATACCAAATTTATGCTTATATGATTGCATATTACTTTTTATGCTTAATTTATACATTATTCTGCTGACAAGAATCACCTATGTTTGTGATTTATCTAACTAGTTGAAATATAGTCATGCCTTTAGATTATAGTATATTATCTTTTTAAAGGATTTTCAATGTATTTTTGTTAATTCTGTTTGCTATTTCCATCCAAATTTTATTCATTATAAACCAAACTATATTCATATATTTACTTTTAATACAAATCTTTTGCACTATAGTACATAAATAATGGGCAATTCGCCCATTATTTATGTATCTTTCTTGATTATTTTATTTTTTATAATTTGAAACACAACATATTGCTTTTTGGCGCTCAGGTTGCTAACTTCCAAACTGGGACAATCAGAATTCTCTGATAAGGGGCATGCTCATACATCTGGGACCTCCCCTGCCTCTGGAAAGTTCATAGGATTCAAACTCCAAAACCTCTACATTATTTCTTGCTAGTGCTTTATTGGTCACGTGGTTTCGGTTATAGCAAACAACCTTTCCAGGTGATATGGCTAACGTATTGCTGCCGTCATTCCACTGTTCCCTACCGGCTGCAATGGCATCCCCGTCACCGCATCTTATCAGATTAACTGCCGATAATTTTAAATACTTTTTAAGAATGGCTGATAACCTTTCCTGTTCATGTTTTATGTTAAGCTCTTTATTTTTACCTAGAGTAATGCTGTAAACATCCAAGGGATTTTCTATACCAGGGTAAATAGTAAACTGATCATAATCAACCATGGTAAAAACAGTATCCAGATGCATAAAAGCCCTGGCTTTAGGAATATCAAATGCCAATACTGTTTTAAAACCCTGTTCCGAATTGAGAATATTACTGGATAATGTTTCAATAGCCATGGGGCTTGTTCTGTCACTTATGCCTATAGCTACAACATCTTTCGATAACACCAGAATATCTCCGCCTTCAATGGAATAGGTGTTATCCCTGTCATACCATTTAGGCACATCTTTAAACCTGGGATGATATTTAAATATGTACTTTGCAAACAGGGTCTCCCTGTTTCGAGTCTCATTGGCCATAACATTTAAAGAGATTCCATGCCCTATGGATGCAAAGGGGTCCCTTTGGAAATACAGATTAGGTATTGGGTCCAGATAGAAAGGATAAGGATTCTTTACCATATCTCCTAGGGATTTTGGCCTTATATCCTTCAGTTCTTCTTTCCTTACTCCTGCTATACATTTTATTATCAAATCCTCCGGTGAATATTGATCAAAGAACTCAAGCAAAGCCTCCTTAAGCCCTTCCGTGCCGGCTTTCCCTTCTCTGATAAAGTCTTTTAGAAATTCGTCCCTTATCTTTTGGTCTTTCAAAACCTCAACCATCAAATCCGTAAGATATAGGACCTCCACACCTTCTTTTTTCAGTATATCCGCAAACTGATCATGTTCTCTGCGGGCCTGCTCCAAATATGCTATTTCATCAAACAAAAGCCTTCCTAGATAATCAGGTACAATATTTTCTATTTCCTCACCGGGGCGATGAAGAAGAACGGATTTCAACTTTCCTATCTCATTAAAAACAGAAATACTATGATTTAGAACCATGAACATCACCCTTTCCTAATGTGTTCTAAACCATAGTTTCTTCATATGAAAACTTCATTATTCTCTTATCTGTATTGCCATTTGGAGCTTACATCAGAAAACCCTCTTGGCAGTGTAATAGCATTTCTGATAATATCCAGACAAAAGAGTGGTCTTCTTTACCACATCTCCTGTTTGTGGTGAATGCACAAATTCACCGTTGCCCACATATATGCCTACATGATGTACATTCTTGCCGTCTCTGGCGAAGAATACCAGATCTCCATATGCCAAGCTCTCCTTCGGTACATATGTGCCTACCTTGGATTGGGCACTTGCTGTTCTTGGCAGGGCTATGCCAAGCTTGCCATATATGGAATAAACTAGACCAGAGCAATCATAACCTTTAGGCCCTGTACCACCCCACTGATAGGGCTTTCCCATTTCCTGAGCTATAAGCTCTTCAAGTTTCATCTTCATAGCCAATTCCCGTCTGCTGGTTCCTTCTCTGGATACTATTATAGAATTGCCGGATGCAATGGCTTTATCATACATCCTTTTTATAAGAACTATTGCTTCTTCCCTTGATGTATTATCCAAAGGATTAAACATGTTTCCGCCTACTCCGTTTATTACTTCGATTCCATAAAGATAAGCAACTGCTTCCCTTGCCCAAGGAGAAATAATATTCTGATCTCCAAATACATGATTGCTTATAATGGAATAATCATACCCCGGTTTCGCTGCTTTCAAAGTACGATACATCATGACACTGATGTCCTGCCTGGTTATGGCTTCATCAGGTGCAAACTTTCCTTCTCCTACTCCCTTCACTATGCCTAATCTATTTGCCTTTATTACTTCTGGATTTTGGGTATCTATGAAGGGACTTTCAGTTTCTAAAGTATACTTTTCGGCTTTCAAAGCCTCATATAACTTTATAACAGCTTCACTGAATTCTTCTCTTGTTATATTCTTTCCATATTCTCCCTGAATTTTTTCTGGTATAAGATATAACTGCTTAGCTTTATAAATCTCCTCTTTAGCCCATTCACTTGGAATATCCTCTTTATTAAGAGACACTTGATAATTTGCCTGTAATGCTGAATCAGCATATGTAATGTTTGTAATTATTGTAATAGCAATAATTATAAACATAAAAACCAAGCTATTTTTGCTGCATATCTTCCTCATTAATTGCTTCATCCTTTCCTGCGACGTTGGGGAGTAGTGATTTGTTCCAAAGCAATAGCTCATTTTTATGTTAACATAATATCATATATTTTATTATCTGTGTCAACTTTATTCTTCCATGGGCGTAATTGTATGGTTTAATACCCATTATATGTTTATTTAGATCTCAAATTCTCCTTCATTAATTTTCTTTATTCCTTCTATCTTCTCAAGTTTGTTGGAGAGATTCAATAAAGCCACATCTTTATTCTTAGCTTCCAGCATTACATCAAAATCTCTTCCTATTTTCTTAGCTATATCCAAGAAGCTTCTGAATTCATCAACATCAATATCATCTGCATGGCTTCTAAAGTTCTTAGGGTTTTTTGAGCTTGAAAAATGTACTTTAGGATTAAAGGCTTCTCCATTCCATGTATCAAAGATCTCAGGCAAAAGATCCTCAAGGTCCTCTCCATTATTAACACATCTGTGATGATGAACATCTAAAACCATAGGCACCTTTAATTCTTTACATATATTCAGCACATCATAGGCAGTATAAGATTTGTCATCATTCTCGAGAATTAACCTCTTTCTGATTCCATCAGGAAGCATCACGAAGTTTTCCTTAAACCTCTCAATGGATTCTTCCTTGTCCTTATATAAGCCACCAATGTGTATCACAAGCTTATACTTATAATCTTCAAGGCCCATGGCTTCAAATACTCTCACATGATACTCCAGATCCTTTATAGAGCTCTTCACAACCTCTTTTGATTTAGAATTTATCAAAGTGTAATGACCTGGATGAGCGCTAACTCTGAAATCCCTCGACTTTACAAAGTCCCCTATTTCCTTAAACTCTTTTTCGAAGTCCTTTGCATAATCCCATCCCTCTGTAAGAGGATGAGTAGCAAGAGGCACCAACTTGGATGTAAATCGGAAAACCTTTATATTGTATGCCTCATTATATCTTAGGATTCTGAGGGTATTATGAAGATTCTTCTGTGTTATCTTCCTAAGCTTATATAACCTGGTATCATCATCCGACAACTTGCTAAAGTTTGCAACCGTCACAGTTGTTGAAGGGGAGCAATCAGCCAAATTGAGAGTCATTGCCACATATCCCAGTCTAAAAATCATAAAATACCACCTTGTAAAATTATCTATGAAAGCTCCCCCTTATTATTACCATAGTCTTAAATACTTAAAAGCTTTTCAAAATATTATCAAGCTCTCTCAGTTCATCCATTATCTTGAAATATTCCTTATTCAATGCTTCCACATCATCATTCTTAGATGGCATAGACAATCTGCCTATGACTTCCGAAAGCCTATTCCTCAACAACAGTACCTGCTTTTCAATATCTTCTTTAGTCTCATTTCCAGACTTTTTTCTTTTCTCCAGATATTCTGCATAATTGCCCGAAAACATCCTTATTTTCATGTCTTCAATCGTCATGATATGATCTGCCAAAGCATCAACAAATCTACGGTCATGGGAAACAAACAATAATGTGCCGTTATATTCCCTAAGGCTTTCCTCCATAACCTCAAGGGAGTTTATATCCATATAATTGGTGGGTTCATCAAGTATCAGCAGATTAATATCCTGCAACAGCATCTTGGCAAAGGAAACTTTCACCTGTTCTCCTCCGCTTAGCACATGAACCTTTTTGTAAACTTCATCTCCCCTGAAAAGCAGTCTAGCAAGCAATAATCTTGCGAAACTTTCAGGATATATGCTGCTTTCCATCACATTTTCTATGATGCTAAGATTTTTATTGAGAATATCCATTTCCTGACTGAAGTATCCTATCTTGGCTCCTTTAGCAATTCTTATTGAGGCATCATTGTCCATAATCATCTTTATCAGAGTTGTCTTGCCACATCCATTTGGACCAATCAAAGCGACTTTAGAATTATTGTAGATGCTGAAGGAAGCCTCTTTAAATATGATTTTTTCACCAAAGACCTTTGTAATATTCTTCCCCTCTATAATTATTTTGCTATGGAGTCTGTCTCCTTCCTGAATATCCAGCTTTATTTCAGGCTGCTCCTTAGGCTTTTCTTTTACTTCAAGGTGTTGAATTCTTTTTTCCACATTCTTAACTGCCCTCTCCAAAGCTGCTTGGGATTTCTGTGGTCCCATCTTGTGGAGTCTCGCCTCAGAATTTCCCATCCTTTTTGGCGTTTTTCTCATGCTCTTCACATTCCGCTTTAATCCTTCAATAACGCCTTCAAGCCTCTTTTTCTCTTTCACATATTCCTCATATTCAAGTTGGGCTCTTTCTCTTTCATGAATCTTTTGGTCCCTGTATGCGCTGTAATTGCCATTGTATAATTTTATTTTGCCATCTTCTATTTCCAAAATCTCATTGCATATCTTATCCAAAAAGTTTCGATCATGGGATATGACCATCAAGGCACCATTGTACTCCATGAACTTTTCTGCCATTAGCTCAATGCCTTCCATGTCTACATTGCTGGTAGGTTCATCTGCCAGTATCACAGAACTGTTGTCATCCAAAGCCGCCGCCAGTTTGAACCTTGTCTTCTCTCCACCGCTCATATGCTCATTCCAAACAGTTCCAACACCAAATCTTGAAGCCATCTCACTGCTTATATTCTGCCTTTCGGCAGGCTCCAGCTGGGATATATACGCTACCCTTCCATATAGCTTTACCTGACCTTCATCGGGTTCAAGCCTACTGCTCAATATATTGAGCAGTGTAGTTTTGCCTGCTCCGTTTATGCCAACTACTCCTATTCTATCTTCCGAATGAACTTCCAAATGCTCAAAATCCAATATCAACTTATCACCAAAATATTTTTTAATATTATTGCACTCAATCAATAACATAAAAAAATCCTCCCTTTCTTTAGAGAGGATAGTATTCCATATAATATGCAAATGCATAATAAATTAGACCACACTAAATAGAAGCTGGCAGACTTTATCTGTCAGTCTTCACTATTCATTAAGCATATTATGAAACAAGCCATTTGCAGCTTCAGAATACTATCCACTCATAAGCATGACTACAAAGCCTTTTCCCAAGACCTCATCATATAACCGTATTTATCATCCTATGAAGTGAACTTATATTCTCATCGCTGCAAATACCTTACCTTTCTTAATTTTTACTAAATTATACAATTATACAAGCTATATTGTCAACCCAAATTCATCGCCCCAGTTGGCTTTCCTTGCTTTTTTATATAATTCCCCATCCTTCTTGGTGATATTCACTTTCCTTATTCCATCCGGACAGCAGATATCAAGGGTCACTCTTCCCTTCTCAATGATGGGATGCCTTAATATACGTCCTTCCGGCTTACTGTATTGTTGAGGGGCTATAGCCAAGTATGTGAACTTTTCATCCTCATAAGGTAATTCTCCCTCTTTTAATAAACGATGCAGTTTGCTTCTGGGTATTCTACAGCTAAAGTGACACCAATCATTCTCTGGAATCCCACACCCATTTTCATGGGGACAGGGTGAAATTATGTGAGCTCCCTTAGTCAGCATATACTCTCTCATCCTTTTTAACTGAAAATATGCCTCTGAGGTTCCTGGCTCCACAATCAGCAATATTTTATCCGCTGACTGCCACAGCTTATCTAAAGCTTTAATTCTTTCTTTTTCTGTGAGTTCATTCAATACATAGGAAGCAATGACCAAATCTGCTTTCTCTGGAATTTCATCCATGGCGAGGTCATAATTCACCCATTCCGCATTTCTCAAAACTGGAGAACCCTCTCGCATCATCCTCTGGCCTACCTGAACCATTGCCCTCTCCCTTTCCAGGCATAGGATTCTTTTTAAAGGAATTAGGGAATCAGCGGCCCAAGATGCAGTGCCTGTCCCTGCACCAACATCCATCAATGATTCTATTTTACAATTGATAAGGTTGAGAGTATATCTCAGGGCTGTGTAAACAGCCCCATATGTTGCTGGCATCCTTACCACCGAATAAGCTGCCGCTTCGTTACTGCTGGTAATCAATCTTCTTCCTTCTTTGCTCTCATTTCTATATCTTTTACTTAGCATTTGAGCATCCTGCTTTAATTGCTCATGTCTAATTCCTGTAATCTCATTTTCTATGGCTATTCTAAGTCCAATAGGCAACTCCATTGACACTACCTCCGCTCTAGCTATGCTCTATGAAATGTCTATAAAAACCCCAGATCTGCTATCTGCTTCGTTGAATTATACCATAATAATAACCTAACTTCATATATCATTTCTAGCTTGTTCTCTTATTGGTCATAGGCTGTGCCGAGGGCTACGCCCCAGAGCTTTTGTTGACAGCATTTTGCACATGATGGTAATATATACTTGATATTTTGGCATATTTCCGCATGTTTTCTAAACTTGGACAAGGCTCTATTTGGCAGAAAATTCAACCTTGCGGATGTTAATCCAACTCATGTCCTTATCTCATCCGTCTATACATGTTGATTCTCCCAAAATAGGAAAATCCACAGAACATCTATCGGACTAATGCTAAATTGCAGAATGGAGACTTACTAATGGAGAAACGCTTGTTATCAAGCTTTCCAGTATATATTATTTTTTATCCATTATACCGGTTTGTAGAGGCTCTACATATGAGATACTTGAATACAACAAAAAAGAGTATGCTAAATATGAAAATTATCCTGCCGTGCTGGAATATTATCTGAGAGAGGATAATGCGACCAGCGGCTTGAAAACCCCTGAGTTTATTAAATTGGCTGAAGAAATTACGGCAGTATGTACTACAGATTATGAGAAAGCAGGAAAAATCTTTTATTGGGTTGCAACAAACATGTGGTATGGCTTCAAACTTACTGAAAAAACTTACAATACTATACTATGAAGAATTCTGTATGCAAGATTTGAACACTGCAGTGATTATTGTACATCAACCATCAGACTGCTTCGTGCTGTAGGCATACCTGCCAGAATAGAAACTGGAAATGTGTTTAGGTTAACCAATGGATCTCATGCTTGGATTTTTGCATATAATGTTCCAATCTTAAGGAAGTCATCATACCTGAAAGTAAACTTAAATCAATAGGAAATCGGGCATTTTATTTGTGTACCTCCCTGCAATTAGATTTCTTAACCCCACCATCTGATAATTGTATCCATTGAACCGACAACCGATGAAACCAGAATCCCCCAAGGCCGAGTAAAAATAACGATGGTAAGAAATTTGCTGAATTTTATATTGCTGAGCCCTGCCACAATGCAAATTGCATCATCGGGAAAGAAAGGAAGGAATAACATTATAGCCAGCAGCATCTCTCCTTTCATTGCAAGAAGATGTCCATATTTGATTGTAACTTTGTCATTTACAAACCTGTCAGCAAAGGGCTTCCCAAACTTTCTTGCCAGCGCAAACACAATGATAGACCCTAATATTATTGCAGTTGTGCTGATGATAAAGGACTTCCATAAACCAAATATCATTGCTCCTGCCGCTGAACTTACATTGCTCGGTATTGGTGCAAAAATGACAGAAGCAAGCTGGACAATGAAAAACACCAAATCTGCTTTTGCTCCAAAGCCGGCTATATATTTTCTAAACTCCTCCAATGATGTAAGGACCTGCATAATGCCACTTACTTTTACATATACCCCTATACAAATTAACGCTCCAATAACCACTAAAACCCTAAAAATATGCTTTAGTTTCTCCGCCCTGTTACTCATATACGGTGCTTAACCCCCTGATAAGACTTTTTGCCCCGGCAAAATCTCTCTTTCTTTGCTTGTAACCTTTTAAGTCTCCTTTATATACAACATTGCTTTTGATATTCAATAGGCTTTGGGGTCTTACCAGGTTTCTAGGCATATTAAAATCTACAATTCCTATTTCATTTAAAACATAATAAACAAATTCTGAACAAAGGAAATGTTTATCATCCCATGTCCCAATATTAAGTAAATTACATAAAAGTCCTTTGTAATTGTATTTGTAGAGATGGCTGTTAGTATAAAACCGTTTTATTATGCTTTGAGCCTTCTTGTATTGCTCATCCGAAACTTCCACCTCCAACACCATACAGGGTACTTTCTTATGAAGCTTGTAAACTCCTCTATCTATATATTCCCTCCTGAAGGCCCCAATGAAAGGATTATATGTATATTTCCTCCCAAAACCGTACATATGTTTTAGGTCCCTATCCAAGGAAATTGCAGCATGGGTATATTCATCCTTCATAAATAGCCTTACAAGCCTTGAAACTAAAGTTTTGGTTCTAACAAGGACAATATAAATATGCTTTTTATCCATGATTCATAAACTCCTTTTTATGTGATGCATTTATTATGCAATAAGGAGTTTAACAATCATTAAACAATATCTTAATATTATCTTAAATTTGCTTTAAAACTTTATGTATATTGACATACATACTTTTTAGAAATAAGGAAGGCTTTCTTTGGAAGCATTTTATCAATCAATGAAGCCTTTCTTGAAATGCTTTTGCGGAGAGTATAAATTAAAAATTTATACTTTCCTAGCATTATAAAAAGGGCATCCTTCAAAAGTATTTACATCTAAGGAAGCCCTTCTATAAATCATTTTAAATTGAACATGGAGAAAAAGCCATGTAATCGCTTTTTCAAAGGCTATTTTTGCTTCAATCCTACGAAAAACCTGATACAGTTTCCTTTACATTCTGCCCATATATCTCCTTGGTGAAGATCCACTATGCTTTTAGCTATGGCAAGTCCAAGGCCTGAACCACCCATGGATGATGTTCTGGACTTCTCAAGTCTATAAAACCTATTGAAAAGATTAGGTAGTTCTTCTGAAGGTATGGGATCTCCTCTGTTTTCTATGCACACTGTAACCTTACCATCAATACAACTTAAATTGATGGCTATCTTTCCTGGCTTGTAGGAATATCTAATGGCATTGACCAGAAGATTTTCAAAAACTCTAACCATCAAATCTGCATCCACATTCACAATTATTTTTTCATGAGGTATTTCCTTTACGAATTCCAATTGGTTCTCCTCACTGGCAGGCACCAATTCTTCAATCAATTGTTCCAAAAGTTCATTTATATTTACTTCGGCAATATTTAACTTAATACCTTCGTTAGATATCTTAGTGTATTCAAAAAGATCATCTATAAGCGTCTTAAGCTTTTCTGCCTTGCCATAGGCTATGTTTACAAAATCCTCTAATTGCTTGCTGTCTTCATATTTCTTATCACTTATGAGTTTCAAATATCCCATAATGGAAGTAAGGGGAGTTCTCAAATCATGTGATATGTTGGTAATCAATTCATTTTTTGTTCTCTCCGCTTTCCGCTCTTCTTCTATCTTGGATTTAAGTTCTTCTGCCATATTATTAATGTTATTGGCAAGAGAGGCCAGTTCATCGGACCCCTTCCTTGGCACTCTGAAATCAAGGTTACCTGTAGATATGACCTGAAGTCCTGCGGCTATTTCCTCTATATATTTCATCTTTTTCTTTGTGAGAAGTTGAAAAGTTATGATGAATACTCCTATGTACACAATTGTGGTTATCAAGGTGGCTGCTCCAGCTCCTGTATATTCATAGGCAATATTTGCTTCAGGTACTCCGGTGCCGATAACATAAACCTTCATGTCCTTTAGCCTTGAAGGATAAAGGCAGGAATATTCCATTAATGTTTGGGGAACTCTCGAACGGTCTTCTACATGCTTTATATTTCTAATCAGTTCATACAAATCAATCTCATTTTCTACAACATTGGCTGATTTGTATAATACCTTACCATCCATATCCGTAATCATTACTTTTAAATTTCCCTCTTCAACAGCTTCATCTATAATTTTCTGAATATAATCATCATCCAACCGTAAATCAGGCGTCTCCTCAATGCTTTCAGCAATACCTCTCACAATATCATCAGTTTCATACATGCTTATGGTGTATTCTATATAGGCATTTCTTGTATAAGCCGTCAAAGTCTCATAAGTATAGGTTCCAAGAAATATAGACACCAAAAGGCATAGGACAAAAGTCAGAATCAATTGCATTCGAATGCTGGCTTTAATCCTGATAATAATTTCTTGACAAATTGCTTTTAAAGATCTGGAAAATTGCTTCACTGGTGAAAGCAATTTTCTTATGGGCCAAAAAAGCAGCTTCACCAACCGGATAATTGGTTTCATGAGCCAGACTATTGGTTTCATCAACCATGAAAAGTCTAAAAATCTAACTTTCAAATTTATACCCCACTCCCCAAACAGTTTTTATATATTGAGGTTTTCTCGGATCCAGCTCAATCTTTTCCCTTATTTTTCTGATATGCACCATCACTGTATTGTCAGATTCATAATAATCTTCTTTCCATACGCTTTCAAATATCTTTTGTGTGCTGAATACTATACCCTTATTTCTTGCAAGAAGCTCAAGAATATCGAACTCCTTTGGGGTAAGCTTTACCTCTTTCCCATCAACAAACACCTCATGGGTAGCAACATTTATGCTTATATTGCCAATTTCAATTTCATCCTTCTTTGACGGTTTTGGAGTATTAAGCCTTGTATATCGTCTTAGTTGAGACTTGACACGAGCCATTAGCTCCAAAGGATTAAACGGTTTTGTCACATAATCATCAGCACCGGTACTAAGACCTATAATCTTGTCTATATCCTGGCTTTTAGCAGATAGCATAATTATAGGCATGTTTTTTTCTTCCCTTATTTTCATGCAGGTTTGTATCCCATCCATTTTTGGCATCATTATATCAAGAATGATGAGATGTACCTCATTCTCTTCCAGAATCTTAATGGCCTCAAGCCCATTGGATGCCTTCAACACACTATAGCCATCATTTTTAAGATAAATTTCTATTAAATCGCTGATTTCCTTTTCATCATCAACAATAAGCACCGTTTCCTTATTGATCATAGACTATCCCACCACCAAATAAACTAATCATCTATTTATTATCCCTTCCCATTATATAACATTTTTCATAATAAATTTTTGAGAAAATCTTAAATTTTTCTTAACCATATAACTGTACATCTGTTTTTTGTACATGCTAATAATCGAATGGCTGAAAACCTGATGTAATGGCCATATTTGAATACAACAGTAAAAACCAGGAGGTGTTCCGATGGATTAAGAAAACTATAGACTTGCAGAAATAAAAGATGATGCAAAGCTTAGAGCAAAGTTAAAAAATATGAAGCGGAATTAACCTAGGAGTTGGGTGAACAAGTGGTACTAATCGCTTATTCCAAAGATCAAAACTCCCCCAAACCCCAATAATTAAATAAAGATGCCAAAATAGGACAAAAAGTGCCAGGAACAAGCTATCAGGTTATACATTTAGTTGTTATCAACCTGACAGCTTATGCACCTAGCACTATATGATTTATACCTTTTCAGGCAGACCATATTTATTTAATCTAGAGAGAGGGTTTATTTTTTTATTTCATTATCAAGCCATGTTTCAATGCTGCTGCCAATATTTAATATTGAATTGTCCAAAGGTATGCGGAATCCATGACAACCGCACTGACATGGTTCATTGCGCAACTTCCTGTCACAGCCATATCCCCTTGCAATTAATTGTTGCAAGTGTGAGGGAAACTCTTTGATAACATCAGAATATTTATCTACTTTTTTGGCTTTTATAACTAAGCAATAACCAAATCTCATGGTAAAGGAAAACTCCCATGCTCTCTTTTGATATATATCTTTTGTGGATAAGACTTTCCGACTATTCTTTATATCTGCATAAGCAAAATGAATATCCAATACCGATTTAATGACTGCACAAGTCATTCCCATATCTATATAACGCTGGTGCAATTCTAATGCCAGCTTTTGGACTTCTTCAGGTAACGGATGTAAAAAATCTCTCAAAACATCAAGTACATCTGAATCTTCTTCCTTTATTAACCTGTAATCACAACATAAAAGATTATCGTGATTATTGTCGTTTATATATCTTTTCCTGCGCAACTCTACATCTGCAATAGCCATAACTTTCAACCCAACCAACAAGACAGGGTCATTGGGGTATGATACTTCCAATAATCCTATTCCGGAAATATTAACCTTCTTTGCTTCTAAATCAACACCGTTAAAAGCAAAACCACATAAAGTTAAAAAACGCAAGCATTCAAGCAGCATAGAAGAAGAGTTTTTTGGATTTTTTTTATTCCCTTTCCCATCAATTGAAGATGTATATGAGGGCAATTCTGTTACCAATAATGTTTGTCCATCCTCAGACAGCTTACCATAGTAACCTATATCAGCTAACAGATCTGTAATACTATGTAAAAAGGGATAATCCATCTGGCTCTTCGGATTTTTTTGTGGCTTTACAAATAAATGTCCATCTGAAATTAAACGGTGGCAAAATAAATACAAAAAATCTCTGAAAGCAACAACGCCCTTTCGTATGATCTCTTCCTTTGCGATGCTTTCAAATCTGGGTTTTATGGCATAATTCTCAGGTATATTGGCCGGTATCAAATTTTTTATGTATTCAGCAATTTCACTGATGGGTTTTTGAGTTATTGGGCCTCTATCATGTGCACTCATGTTTTCTCACCTTCTGTTTTTAAAATTATTATAATGTATTTAATATGACATCAGCATGTCATATTAAATATAGTTGTTGGACAATTCTTTTAAATCATGATAGCTGGAAGCGACAAGAATCAATTATATTAATTTCCTTGTATCCTTAAATTCCCCTATTTTTTTGCTTTGTTTTGACATATACTATTTTAATTATACTATGTATCGGATATAAATAGAAAAAGCCTGGCATGCTTGCATTGTACCAAGCTTTTTACTTATATCCCTTAATAGATTCATATGAATTTATGGTTTATACGCTTTTGCCACCTATTTTATGACAAACTCTTCTGTTGAAGGCAACCCTTCCCAGACATACCCATCAGAGCGATAGTATGTTCTTTCTACAAATCCGTCTGTTTTTACATAGTCTATAACAAAAACCTGGCCTGTTTCTATCAACATTGGGTAATTATCATAAGGCAATACATCCCCTGTTTTCTCATTGTTCTTAAAGTCATCATAAGCATTTTCCAAGCGCCAGAATTGTCTATAGGCATAACCATTAAAACCGTTTAAATCTTGCTTTCCAAAATAGCTGGCTTTATACTCTTTGTTATTGATGGTGAATTTATCCACTCTCTCTGGTTCAATCATCTTTGTTAACCATGTCAGATCCTCTGCCCAAATGGCATCTCCATAACGCACTTTTAATTGATTAGCCATGCAGGGAACGGATTGAGTATTATATTCCATAGCATAAAAATCTGTATGTGCTCCCCCATAGATTCCCATAATATTGGCGCCCTCTAATTTGTCAAACTCGCGGATAAAATTTTCTACCATTTTGTTTTCCCGGTAAGCAAAGTCTTCATCTTTATAAAAAACTTTTCCCTGTTCGATGGCTTCCATGGTCAATATGTATTTCTCTGTTCCTTTCATATTATTTTCTTCAAGGTACTTTAAAAATCGTCGCCCCGTTGAATCATATTGATGCCCTACATCAGTTCCATGGAAAATAGTTTCCGGACACTGCTTTTTTATTTTTTTATAAAACTCTTTGACACATTCCTTATAGGATGCTGTACCTTTCCAATCTTCAAAGACCTCATTTAAAATATCGTCGTTGTCTGCCTTTATCCAAAGGTTTAAAAACTCCGCAGTATAATAAGGCTCTTCAACAAATAAGTGACGCATGTTATCCTCATGATAATACTTACTCCATAGTTCCAATTCTTTTTCCAATATCTTTTCATTGCCATGATATTCTCCATACAAGTAAATTTTCCCCATTGGCTTTTCTAAAGACTTGTCTTCATTGACAAATGCAAGGCTTTTTGAGCAGACAACCAAAGCTAATATCATGGATACAGCAATTAGTTTAAATAATATTTTATTTTTCATAACCCCACCTCATTATATATTTTTTGTTGAAAAATCCTTCATAAAATTGATTCATCTTCTGTACATTTACCATATCTCAAATTCATGAATTTTAATCTATCCTGCGTGTCAAATCCATTGAGGCCCCTTACTGTTTTTCAACTCCTATCAACTTTCCCTTTTGATCATAAATTGTATGAACAGTGATTTGCCCACCGTCAACAGACTCATAAGTAAAAATGCCGCCTGCTTTATTTTCATCTATAAATTTTTTTACTAATTGACCGTTATAATAAACATTACCCCTGCCGTTTTCTTGAAGCTCTTTGTATTCAATACCAAAAGCCTTATACTCAGCAAACATCTCTGCAAATGTTTTACCCTCTGATGTAACATCTCCCATTACATATGTGACCGGATTGTAGTATCCCTTCAAATCATCCAAGTTTCTTTGAGCGAATTCCTCTTGTGTGTATTTCACAATTCCAATCAAGTCACCAAAAGGATTTATGCTTCCATCCCCATTGTCCTCGACTTTGCGTATTGTGTGAACGTCAATTACACCATCTTCATTCAAATATTCATAATTAACAATTGAAGCGTTATTGCCTGACTCCACACCATCCCAAAAATACCTCACAAGCTCATCATTAAAATACATATTCCCGTCTTTATCGAAGGAAATGCCGAACCGCCCGTATTCTGATAGCAAATCTTCTTTTGTAGATATATTCTGGACAGCCTGTTAAGGGTCTTCTCCTGATGAAAGTACATATGTGGCATATGATTCGTGAACCGGCGGTAAACTGGTTGCAGATGCCACCACCCCCGTCCCCAGTGTTGCTGCCAAAACCAGGCAAAGAACTACAATTGCTGCCTTTTTTTGGCTTGTGTCCATAATGGAAAATATTCTTTTCTTCATGCCTTTTTCACCTCCATAAAAATTTGTTGAGAATGCTGTTTGAGTTCTTGATTGATTTTTAATGATTCCAATGATGATTTCACTGTAACGCTGTCTCGTGCCAATATCAGCCTTTTTTACTACCTCAGCATCACATGATATCTCGCATTGTGAGGCTATTGCCTTTGCCATGGCATACACCACAGGATTAAACCAGTGGATGGCAGTAGCAATAAACACCAGCCTTTTATACCACAAATCCTTTCGTCTTAAGTGTATCAGCTCATGTTTGAGGATGTATGACAATTCATCCATTGAAAAATCATACCCCGGCAATAAGATTACAGGTTTTAAAAAGCCAATGAGCATTGGACTTGAAATACAGGGGCATATTTGCAGCTTAACCGGTTTGACGCCATAGAATTACCGATAGAACCTGTGTCGGTATATTGTCTGAAATTGCTACCTCTACAGCATTATCCCCATATCCCGGCATGATTTGCCTTATATAATCAGGGTCAGCCTCAATCTGAATAAGCGCTGTATCCGGATGAACCCTGAATGGAATGATTAGACCTATTACAAGCACCAACCAGATATAATACAACCATTTTGCAGAATATTTTCTTGACAACCACGGAGTAGCAAGAATAAATGCCAATATAAGCACCGACATGGTGACAGAACATTCCATTAATGCAGCCATAAACACCTGCACGTCAAGTCCTCCGTTCTTTTACCCATTTCATCAGTTCTTCGATGTCGGAATCCTTAAGCTGCTTGCCATCATAAAGAGTATTCACAAAACTAAGAAATGAGTTTTCATGATAAAGTTTCATAAAGTTACCTGTCTCGAATTTCAGATAATCCTCTTTGCTTATAAGCGGAAAAAAGGTACGCTCCTTACCCTTTTTCTCTGTCCGCAAAAACCCCTTTTCCACCAGCCGGAGCATCAGTGAAATTACAGTCGGTGCTTTCCATCCGCGCTCATTACCTAAGGCTTCCATAACCATGTTACTTGTTATGGGCGGTTCCTTTGACCACACCACTTTCATGATCTCGAATTCCGTGTCAGGTAGTCTTCTAAAACTGCTCATTCATATCGTCTCCTTTTTAGACAATTGCCTATATTTATATTTTACACTTGCCTAAAATAAATATCAATAGAATTTAAAATTATTTTTTGCAAATGTCTAAAATATATCTATAGATTTCTCAAAACTCATTTTGCTTTGGTATCATTTTATCTAAAAATAGAATATCCTTTAAATCTAATTCAAGCACATCAATAATCTCCCAGTTATTATTGTTTCATCTTCAAATACATTTTTAAGTAATTTTTCACCAATAAAAGAGTAAAGCATTTCGTAGAAAAAGGCTTAAAGCTAATTTTAGAATAGAAAAAAATGATAGGTGAAACGTATTATGATTTCAAAATTTTTTTAAAAAAAACTTGCTTTCATTGCGCATACATTATATAATATACATTGTAATTACATATTGTAAAAAACAAATATGAATAACAGGAGGGATTCCCATGGCACCAAAAAAAATTGCAGAAGGAGATACAATAAGCATAAGATTCCCATTGAATGTGGATAAGGAAGTATTGGAATGGGTTAACGCACAAACTTCCATCAATAATTCGCTAATATCGCTTATAAAAAAAGAAATCAACTCCAATGGAATAACAGACTTAAGTCAAAACAACGATAGCTCCTTACCTACGGAAAAAGAAATGATCCCTTATGTTTTTCAATACATAGCTAAGCCAAAGGATTCCAAATTAGGTGCAAATGTGCAAGAAATATACGAATATTGTGCAAATGCACTAAATATAAGCTCTAATCAGAGAAACATCCCTTCCAAAGCCAATATAAGTCGTTACGAAAATCGGGTTAGGTTTGTTATACTTAAGCTTAAAAATCAAGGCCTAATAGAATCTCCTAAAAGAGGCTTTTACAAACTTACGGAGCTGGGGAAGCTTTTTATAAATAACAGTTTTGATGTTCGAGAATTCGATGCTATAATGCAAGCAGGCTTTATAAAAAAGCTCATTAATGGAGAAATAAAGTACCCGGATAAAACTTCCGATTAACATTAGAAAGTACAGATAACTTTGTTGGTTTGTATATGAACACACTTTCTGAAACATTGCTAGTTTCAGTCTGTCCGGCAATATCTTTCAAGCCCTTGTTTTTTGGTAATTCAGTATATTCAACCATAAATTTTAAGATCTATAAGAATGCTTCGCCAGAATTTTAGGATCTATATGGTAAATGGAACCATAACATTGAAGGGAAAGGTTTATTACCTTTCCCTTCAAATAATAATTATATAATTACGTTTTTAATTATAGGCAGCATGATTTATTTTGTACTTCCTAAGAACAAATGAACTTACTCCGCTGTTTTATTTACAAAATCAACTTTATATTGCCAGTCGCCATATTTTTTTTCGTTATCAGTAATTGTTGCTTCTGTAAGAGTAATTTGCAAAACAATTGACTCAGGGCTGTCTTCATTAGCATGGTCATTGAACCATTCGAAGTATTTTTTCATCTTGGCTCTTATTTCTGCATTTTTCTCATCTTTAACCCATCCTAGGTTCTCAGCTATACCATGAGCTGTGAACAGATCCAATCCGCAGACAGAAACTTCATTGTTCTTTTCAATCTCCAGGGTTTTGTTTTTCCATGAAGCTGAAGAAACATAGAACTTACCGTCTTCATAATATGCATCAACAATGCGAACAGAAGGACGTGGATTACCAGCGGCGTTCGGTGTCAATGATATTGTAGCAAGAGCGATAAGATTGTCCTTGCCATTTCCACAAAACTCCTCCATAAGTTTCATTGCATTTTCGTATTTGCTCATTTATATACTCCTCCTTAAATATGTTTTAAATGAAGTGCTTTCCCATTGATCATGGTGACCCCTTGACAGACCCATAACTAAGCAATAACCATATCATAGAGACAACACAAACTCCCATGATCTTAGCTGATATACATCCCCTGTAAATAAGGACTTCCTCTACATGTGCCTTCATTTTCTCTTCTTCTGTTTTCTATAATTATACTTTTTTTAATATGACAACTGTATGTCATGTTTTATTAAATTCAGTATAACCTGTCATTACTCTTCTATTTAGTTCAAAACATGGCCTATTTTATTGTTATTTTCAAAGTCATGACAGGTATTTTTCAAAAAAATACAGCCATGTTTCTGCTAATTTCCATTAAACCTCACAAAAGCAACGCAATTGTAATCTTCGACTTTTATCATCCCGTTTTTCTTATAAAAATTTATTGTCTTTTCGGTTTGCTCCGTCATTAAAACTATCTGGCGAACCGTTTTATAGCGTTCCAGAATCAGCATTAATAATCGGCTCCCAATGCCTTGTCCTTTGTATTCTTCTAAAATCAAAATATCTTGTATATAAACGATGAAAAAAAAACATCTCCTACCACACGAATGAGTCCAACCAGTTTTTCATTGTCCCATGAAGTAATCACTTTTAACGAATTTTGGACAGCATTTTTCAGCTTTATTACATCATTTGTATAAGTATACCATCCTGCATCGTTATACAAGACTGCTAATTGGTCTATTTCAGGTATTACATCTTCTTTAATAATTACTTTGTTCATTTTTACCCTCCTCAAATTTACTCTTCAATTTGAAGAAGATTTCGTAATTTAACCACCTTATTCACCCCTTAATTCTTATATGACTTTAATTCCCCAACTTCATTTCCATATTTTGTAAATAACAGTATAAAAGGCACATATTCCTAAGATACATGAATCTATTAAAAATAGGCTCATTCAAAACAAAGCATTAGGCTTAAGTATATAAGCCTAATGCTTTGTTTTGAATATCATTACATATTTTAAACTAAATCAAGCTACGCAAATCTTTCTTCTTTAACCTTAAAGAATTCTTCCCTGCTAAGTTCATAGTCAACAACAGTTCTCAACTTGCCATTCTGATCCTTCCAACAGTCTTTTCTTATTCCAATTCTCCTGGCTCCAATTTTATTTTCATAGACAAATTGGGCCCTTTCGTTTTCCAGCATGGTATCCCAAGCAATTTTTTCTACTTCACATTTTGAATTAATGGCTTCATCTGTAAAAAGAAATTCGAACAGCATCATGATGATTTTGGGACCATACCCTTTATTCTGATAATTAAAATTGCATATTTTCCATCCAGGATATGCTGTATCCCCTTTAATGCTGTAGCTCAACTCACCTACAGCTTCACCGTCAATTTCTATAATGCAAAGCTGGTTTAATATGTCCGTCCTTCTTTTAATGTTTTCAATAGTATCTTCTATAGGCTCTCCTAACCCATTTGGAAAACCTGCATGTTCCATAACCTTGCCGTCATTCCACCACTTGTTTAATTGAATGGCATCATCAATAATAGCGCTTCTGATTACAATATTATCTTTTTGAATCCTCATAGTTACCCCCTGAATTTCAATAATTTACTTGGAGGGCCTATAGGATATGTACCCTCCTTGCTAACTTAGCTGTTATTGTCATTTTAATCATGCCAAACACTCCCTTTCTTTATTTTTATGAAACACCAATGGTATTATACAGCTTTGAAATAAACTCTCAAAACCATAACTTTTCATAAATAATATTTATATTTGCCTACTATAATCATAGTAATACTCAACAAGCCCAGCTTTTTTGAACTAAAGAAGGTAGCTCTACCCCACATCCAATATATCAGAAATAAAAATCCTCTCTATGTTTTTAAATAAGACACCGAGAACCGTTCCCGATGCCTCACATTATTCTTTATCAATTCCATGAACATTTCAGGAGTTACTATTCTTACTTTGGGATTCTTTTTTAACCTGTTTACAATCTCTTCAACATTATTGACGCCTTTACTCCATACATGGACATAAACGAAAGTATAGGCACTGGTTTTTGTTATATCTGTTTCTCCTGCATTAACTCTTTCATTAATTCTTTTTACCAGTTCATCTTCACTGGTAATGTTATTCCACAGCAAATCCCTGCAGGATACGACTGGTTTATCATTGGACCATAAAATTTCTCCCTTATATTTATCATGCCTGCTATAGTCAAGATAGAATATCCCATCTATGTTTGGTTTTGCAGTAAACTTATCCCACAGTTGTACATCATACAAGGAAGAGTCGTCTATTATAGCAACATACTTTTGGTTTACTCGCTCCATGTAGCTATTCAGCACATTGATATATGAACCTAGTTTCCTTATGTCATATTTGCTTGGAAAAATATATCCGTTTCCTGACGGTGATACGATAAAATTGTTATCTGCCTCTTCATTGCTTATGCCTTGATAATATAATTGAAATACAGTGGGTGCCAAATAGTATAGCGACGGGCTAATGGTCCACCCCAAGTTAAGCTTGTATCTATTTGGATGTCCAAACCATTTATAAATAGAATAATTATTGCCCAAATTCCACTGCTGATTATCTCCATCTGACATGAGAAAAGTCACATAATGAACATTATCCTCTTTCACAACAGGTGGCAATGGTTTTTTAGGTATAGATTTTAACGGAAATGCGCTTAAAGTAGTCAGATTATATGACCAATCTGCTGCCACTACAGCAACACCATATTTTGAAGCCGTACTTACATTGATGAACTCATCAGGTCCCCATCCCAAACAAACAGCATTTCCTTTCATTGATGAAAATACTTTGCTTCTCAAATCAGTTTCATCTACACTGTCTTCATAGAATACAAGCGATTTTGTCATAATGGCATAGTCTCTCAATGGAGCTGCTTTGTCAGGAGAAAGCTGAATTACCATGGAGTGATTTAGCCCCTTATCCCACAGATTTTCATAAGCCCAGCTTTCGTCGGTATTGCGGCAGTCTCCTATCATTTTTTCTATACCATAGCTCTTCACTTTATCCTCAAGTGATTCTTCCACAACTATAGCATTGGTTAACGAAGCAAGAGAACAAGCATTGTTTATGGAAGGATCTTTTTGTACTTTGCTGCCATATATGATATATCCATTTATATAGTCCTTGTAAATGCTTATCAATTCCCAGGGATCAGAAATTATCTTATAATAAACATTATAATTATCCCTTAAATCCTCCAACCATATTTTATAGTCAGGATGGGAAGAACTAAGTGTGTATATCTGTGAAACGGAACATCCGTTTACTATACCCTGCAGGCTTGAAATCATGGCTTTTTCACTTGGTGTCATAGAGTCCAGAGATACAACATACAAGCTCCTCGGCAATACCGGATTCTTCATATAGCTGGAAAATATATCAGAAATCAGTTTAAAAGGAAAAGCTGCTGAATTGGCAGCAGCTTTTTTCCATTGACTCCATTCTACATCGAAGTTATTTCCATGAGCTTTACAGTATTCATAGAATTGATTCAAGAAACCTATCCTTTCCTTATTGTAGAAGGATTGGGTTGTACTTTCCTTAAAATTTGCCAAAGCCAACTGTCGCTTTATGATTTCATCTGCACTAGCTGACTTATAATTTCTCATCATGTCATACATGACCATAAAGGTAGTAGTCCTTCCAATACCTTCCTTGCAGTGAAAATGAAGCCACGCGTTTTTCGGTTGTGCCTTTATGGCATCTACAAAGTAGTCAACCATGTCATCGGTGGGTATTCCTCCGTCTCTTACAGTTACACGCAGATAAGACAACCCTTTTGACTTTACAAGATTATCCTCGTTTTGGACTTTTGTGGGTGTTATGGTCAATTTAGGATGATTGTAAAAACTGATAGGTGTGTTCAACTTAATGCTGTTCAGCTTATTTACTTCATCCAGCAATACCTGATCTCTGGTCAAGCCCAAATTGGCACTGTTTTTTTCGTCTGCCCAACTTACGGAGTATTCATTGATAAATCCATGGGATTCTTGTCTCAAGTCTACCACAGTTATTGGCAGTGAAGTACCAATTGCATCTATGAGCATGGGAAAATTCTTCATCGAAAATTGCTGGCTGCCTGAAATATTTAATTTATCTAATCCCGTTAAATTTAGGCTTTTATTATCTTTTATTATGCTTAAATCTGTAGTTTTGCGAAAATTCTTAGGTAATGCATCTACATTACCCGGCGAATCTACCACAAGATTAACCTCTTTTTTTTCATCTATGCCTTGAGCTTCAATAGCCGTATCCGGAAATAATACCATTGAAATAGTCATTATCGATATTAATAAGAATGATACCATTCTTTTAGAAATTTTATCCAAATAAATCCCTTCTTTCCTTATAAAATGATTAAGGTGATTAATCATAGTATAAGGTGACGGAATATTTTATATACAAGTTATCAATGTCATAATTTCCATAAATTTATAATTTAATTTCGGCTTTTTATATATATTTTCCAATTTAAATGAAACAAGTACTGCACAGTTTCAACTTTTCTGTCTCATTCTTTGTATTTATTTGATGATTTACCAAGGTGATTTAATCCAATTTGTTTCATTCTGTTTGTACAAAATCTGGTTAATTAAATATCAATAAATTACAGCAAAAAATTTAAATATTAATGGGTATGGTTAATTTTGCTTTAAACACCGCATAACAGACCATACCCATTAATATTTCCATCGAGTTTCTCGAAGATGCCCAATGTCATGATTCCAACTTCCTATAAAGAGTGGCTATGCTTATGCCCAACTGTCTGGCTACTTCTCTCTTGGCCTCCAGGCTATTGCCCGAATGCTGAAGATAGCTTTCTATGATCTTCTTTTCATAGGCTTTTACCATATCTCCCAAAGTCATGTTGTTTCGTTCTTTTGTACGGCCCAGCTTTTTTCTGATGTTTTCCGTTCCGACGAGGTTGCTTTCTTCAAAAATCACCGCATATTCAATGAGATTACGAAGTTCTCTTATATTACCCGGAAAAGTATAACTCATCAAAAAGTTTTCACATTCCTCCGTAAAGCCTTTTAGATCTTTATTGTAAACTTGAGAAAAATGTTTCAGGAAATACCTGGACAATATTATTATATCATATCCTCTCTCTCTTAACGGAGGTATAAATATTGGCACCACATTGAGCCTGTAATACAGATCTTCCCGGAAGGTTCCTTCTTCTACCATAGCCTTCAGATCACCATGGCAGGCAGAGATTATTCTCGGGTTAACTTTGATTGGGGTATGCCCGCCAACTCTGATTATTTCCTTCTCCTCCAAAGCCCGAAGCAACTTTACCTGCATAGCATAAGGAAGGTCTCCTATCTCATCCAAGAAAAGGGTTCCGTCTTTGCAAATCTCAAACTTTCCAATCTTGCCTGTGGCATTGGCACCGGTAAAAGAGCCTTTTTCATATCCGAAGAGTTCGCTTTCTATAAGGTTTTCCGGTATGGCACCGCAGTTAATAGGCAAAAAGATATTATTCTTTCTACGGCTGGCTGCATGTATAGCTCTTGCAAACATCTCCTTACCTGTGCCCGTTTCTCCTATGAGCATTACCGAAACATCGCTTTGGGCTACTTGTATTGCCTGCTGGCGGGCATATACAAAGGCTTCGCTTTCACCTAAAATATAGTCAAAGGTTATAAGGTTTTTGCTGATGGCAGAATTCAATACAGACTCCCTCATTTTTTTGAAATCAGAGAAAACCAATATGATTCCCGTCTTCTCATTTTTTATCAGTATAGGATTTGCATTTATGATGAATTCATATCCATTGATATTTACAGGTCCTATTTCACCGCAGAAGTTATTTGATATCAGTTTTTCATATACTTTAGCCGGTAAAATGCTTTTTATCGGAAAGGGACATTCATTTCTCAAATGTAACTTCTCCACTATATATTTATTTGTGGTAATCACATCATTGTTATTATCCATTATGATTATTCCTTCATTGAGAGAGTTTATGAGAGTCAATAGCTCAGAAGAACGGTACTCCAGCATCATTCCGAATTTCTTTTCGCTGAGCATGGTGGATATGATATTGCCAAGCTGACTTTCGAATCTTATATAGCTTTCCTTGTTGTTTATAAGATTTTGTTGAGCTTGCCTGTCAAAGGCACACATGCCTAAAACGCCGATTATCTCATCATTAAACTTAATGGGAATACACATCTCCACCAATTCCCTGCAGTTAGAATGATTGGTACAATTAATGCACATTGAATCCACTGTAGGAGTTTCTATGAAATACTGCTGTCCCGTGGTAAGACAGCTATGAAATACGGAATTAACGGGGGCCTTTTGTCCTACTCCTTCCTTTAGGATGCCCGTAGCTACAATTCTTTCCATATTTTCGTCCACAATGGTTATATCAATGCTGGTTACCGCATTCATGGCCTCTATAATATGCTGAAGTTCATTCTTGATGCTCTTTAAAACGCTCATTTCATCACTTCCTTTCAATGAGTATAAAGAGCAAACCTTATTATAAATATGTGATTACATAATTCAGTATTATAACATAATTATACTTGTCAAAATATTAGTTTTCCTCTGGTTCAATATATTTATCAAGTTTGATAAAAGCTTATCTTTTTTAATAAATATTCACCATCAATTCATATTATAGCTCCATTGCTAATATTTTGGAACTTTAATTATCAAATTTGATAAATATAGTTAATTGTAAAAGCGCATCAGCCAATGATATGAAAGCAAAGGCAGCAATGTCACTGTCATATGCTGAAATCAGCAATATCAAGTATCCCATGTCCTCTTCACCATAAACATAATAAAGTGTTTCAAAGCTTTCATGACTTCGCTGGATGCTTTGGCATGTTACTTGCATTTTCAATAATCGGGAGGTAATGAATATGAAAGATGATAAGCTTCTGATTGAAATCCTTAAGAATCAAGTCAAACCTGCTTTAGGGTGTACAGAGCCCGGCGCTGTGGCTTATGCTGTAGCTCGTGCTAAGGAATTGCTTAATGATGAGGTAAAAAAACTTGAAATCAAAGTGGATAAGAATGTCTTAAAAAACGGAATGGGAGTAGGTATACCTGGGACCAATGAAAAAGGTATAATTTTCGCCGCAGCTCTTTCGCTGGTGATCGGAAAATCTAAGTATCAACTGGAAGTTCTAAAAGATGTAACGGATGAAAGCATAAAAGCTGCCATAAAAATAATAGATTCTAAGATAATCAGATTGAGTCTGGATGAAAAGGCTGACAATCTTTATATTAATGTGGAAGCTTTCGGAGAGAATGATAGGGCTTGCGTAATAATAAAGAACAGTCATTCAAACATCGTATTCGAAAGCAAAAATGATGTCATTCTTTATAATTGTGATGTTTCCCAAACAAAACATACCGAAGAAAATAACTCCCATAATAAGGACATTAAATATAAGATCAAAGATTTTTCTTTTGATGACCAGTAAGGAAAAGCTGGCATATCGCGCAATGGACTTAATTCAGGAAAATATAAAGTTACGATATGATGACAGAGAATTTAGCATGGCAAATTGTTTGTATGGTTTTAAACTTAAAGCCGTGTTTGAAATAGAAAAGAAATTTACAGGCTTTAAATTTCTACAAGGTTATTATGACTTAAGTCTGCCTGTGTTTAAGTTTAGTGCTATAGCAGCAGATGCTTATTAATTATCACTTCTGACAGGACGGGGTGTCCCTTCTTCACTATATTAATATATGTAATTCTATTATGCAAATAAAAAATAAAAGCCTCTCTCCAGGAAAACATTTGCCGATTAGATATCCCCTAATTATCCCCTATAAGTGAGAAAGGATATCCTGTCCTGTTATGAATTTTAAGATAAGTTGATATAAGGGATGAAGTGGTCATATTTGATAAGCTTTAAAATTAAAAATACAGAAAATGTAGTGAAAGAAAGCAATAAGCAGATATTAAAGAAGTGCCACAAAGGCACCCTGACTGTTGAAGCAGCTTTGATTTTACCCTTATTTATCTATTTTATCATTGTATTTTTATACTTTATTCAAATTTTTATTGTACAAGAACATATACAGGCTTCTATAACCCGAATGGGTATGGATTTGTCTAAGGCAGCATACATATATCAGGATTTTGCAAGTGAAGATGAAGTCAAAAACTTTGACTTTAGCATATTTGATAGTGAGTTTGAGATTAAACCTGGCGATATGACAGATAAGTTGGCTGGCATAGCCTTATTGAAATTTTATGCCCGGCAATTCCTTGACAACAGAGTGATTAAATCCTGCATAGCAGGGGGCTTTGACGGAATAAGCTTTTATGGCTCGGATTTGCTTGACAGTGAAAATGATATTGATATAATTGTCAGCTACAAAATTAAGTTACCAGTAAAACTCTTTATTATAGATGAAATGCTTTTGATGCAAAGGGTGCGAATGCGCAAATGGACCGGCTTAGGTCTGCAAGCACCAAACAGTATACATAATGATGATGACGAAAGTATTGTCTATGTTACTGAAACGGGTACTGTATATCATACCAAAAAGACCTGTTCCCATATCAGCTTGTCGGTAAGGGCAGTTTCGGGTATACCTGTGGATTTAAGAAATGAAAGTGGTGCCAGGTATTATCCATGTGAGCTTTGCTGCAAGGAACCGACAGATGATGGAGTTTATTATATAACTTCTGATGG
>ENA-OWOZ01000231-OWOZ01000231.1-bioreactor-metagenome-genome-assembly--contig:-NODE-231-length-79491-cov-7.611945_pt1 | contig 79491 bp, 75 predicted proteins | sample MGYA00238140_ERZ651804 | MGnify/ENA primary metagenome ERZ651804 (study PRJEB26910, sample SAMN07631232) | bioreactor metagenome | isolation source: Switchgrass digestor | place: USA: Dartmouth...
GTGATGTCCCGCAGCACCACGAAGAACAGCGTGAACGCCCCCAGCAAAAACCCGCCAAAAAGGTACTTCAGCGAGCCCTTTCTCTTCAGATCCACGTTGGGGTTGAGCATGGTGATGATGACCAGCTCCCCGAACGGGATGGTGGAGATGATGTGCACCCCCTGCACGTACTTCATCCAAGGCTGGTCCAGCATGGGGAGGAGGTTCCCAAGGTCGATCTGGTTCGCCGTCAGCAGGATGGTGGCGACGGTGATGGGGATGGTGACGAAGGTGAACAACGCGCTCGGCCGGGTGATGGTTTTGATGCCGTGCCGCACCGCGTAGGCGCACACCACCATGCACATGATGGCGAGCACGGTCACCGGCATTTCCCCCATGATGGCGACCTTGGAGGTTTCGGCCATGTCCATCAGATTCAGGGAGGACAGCGTCAGAAACTGCCAGAGGTACAGCGCGCCCAGCGCCTTGCCGGCGACCTTGCCGTAGGTCAGCTCCAGCATCTGGACGAGGTTTTTCCCCGGGAAGGCCAGCATCAGCTCCCGGTACACCCAGATCAGCACAAGGCCCACCGCCATGCCGGCGAGCACCACCAGCCACGAGTCCTGATAGGTGAGGGACAGCAGGAAGGACGTGAGCAGCGAGGACGCCTGAATAAAGCACGCGACGGTAAACATCAGCCTCGTGCCGGATATGTGGCCCTTGTCAATCGTCATGACGCCTGTTCCTCCGTCCGCAGCGATTCGAACGCCTTGCCGGTGTTGGGCAGGGTGACCCGCACGTTTACCGACAGGCGCATGTCCGCGAAGCATTCGCCCCAGCGCGACTGGACTTCCCGCCACTTCTGGGGCATGTGGCGCTTCGCCATGGCGCCGGCTTCGAAAATGTCCGCCCGCATGGCCTGCGCCTTGGAAAAGGTGTTTTCGATCTGACGCCTGATGGCGTCTTCCGCAAGCGCAGTCAGGCGGTCGGTGCGCGCCTTCGGGTCCAGATCGTCAAAGCCCTGCAGCTCGTTGGCGGTGAGCTCTGCGTGCACGTTCACGTTCAGCGAAAACCCGCCGTCCTTTCGCAGATCGAGCGTCCGCTTCGCGTCCAGCTCGCCGATGATGAAGGATGCCTTGTTCTCGCCCTCCTTCACGGTGACGCCGCTGTTCACCACGCTGCCCATGGCCCAGATGAACCCCAGCGCCTCCTCGCTGGAAAGCGTGCCGGTCATCCTGCCGTTCTGAAACACCGCCATGCCTTCGATTTTGAGGGTTTTTTCGCCCTCCTCCTCCTCGACCTTCGCCAGCGGGACGGCGGAAGCGCTTCCGTCCAGCAGGGCGGAGGCAAAGTCCAGAACCCTCGTGCGGTTATAGATGGACACGGCGGACTGCAGTTCCAGAAGCTTGCCCAAAAACAGGCCGGAGATCTTCTTTTGCGGCATCTCGACGGCGAGGGCCTCCTCCGCCTCGCCGTCCACTACCACGATGGGCACCTCCAGCCGCGCCTCCTGGTCGCGCATGAACAGGTCGATGACCTCGGAAATGCCCTGTTCGGCCAGCTTCCTGCCGATGAGGATGACCTGGTTGTGGTGCAGAAAGATCCGCCGGCTGCCGCTTCGGTTGAACTCCTCGATGGCGTCCGTCACCGTATCCTTTTCGGTCTTCAGAAGGATGGAGGAGCTGTCCGCGGAGCTGGACCCGCCGGAATCGCCCGAGCCCGCCTCGATTTTGGCCACCTGGAAGGCGACCTTCAGCTTTTCTTGTTCCTCGGCGGCGTCCAGCGCCACGCCGGTGACGATGAACAGCGCGTCGATCTCCCTGCCGCCCCAGCAGCCGCAAAGCAGGGGCAGCAGGAGCAGAAGGGCGGCGAGAACGCTGCGCTTGTTTGCTTTTCCTTTCATGACTCCTCTCCGAGTTCGTCGTCCTGCACGGCGTGGGGCCGCAGGGGCGGAATGAAGAACCTTCTGCGGGTGGTGTCCCCCTTGGCGATGTACTTCGGCCGCATGACCATGGACCACAGCGGCATGCGGACGACGGAGTCCTGCAGATTCCGCGTGATGGCGAAACCGTCGAAATACGGCACGCCGAAGGAGGTCAGCGTGGAAAGGTGGATGAGCACCGCCAGAAAGCCCAGCGAAAGGCCGTAAAACCCCGCCAGCGCGGCAAGGCACATCATGAGAACGCGAAGAATCGACCCCGCGTTGTTCTGGGAGGGTACGAGGAACGCCGCCACCGCCGTGATGGCCACGGCGATAACCATGGGCGCGCTGACCAGCCCGGCGGACACCGCCGCGTCCCCCATAATGAGGGCGCCCACGATGCTGATGGCCTGCCCCACCGGGTGCGGCAGGCGGATGCCGCCCTCGCGCAGCAGCTCATAGGCGAAGACCATCACCAGCGCCTCGATGAAGACGGGGAAGGGCGTGCCCTCCCGCGCGTTGGCGATGGTCAGAAGCAAAGTGGTGGGAATGAGCTCCTGGTGGTAGCTGGTCAGGGCGATGTAAATGCCGGGGCCGAACACCGACAGCAAAAAGGCCACGTACCGAAGCATGCGGATGAAGCTGGCGTATATCGTGCGGGTGTAGTAGTCCTCGGCGGTCTGGAAGCTCTCCACGAACAGCATGGGCGCGGTGAGCACGAAGGGCGTGCCGTCCACGAGGATGGCGACCCTTCCCTCCAGGATGCGGGAGGCCACCACGTCCGGCTTTTCGCTGTACCCCACGGTGGGGAAGGGGGAAAAGGGCGCGTCCTCGATGTATTCCTCGATGTTGCCCGAATCCAGAATGGAGTCGATGTCCAGCTGCTTGATGCGGTATTTGACCTCCTCCACCACCTTCTCGTTGGCGACCCCCTCGAGGTACATCAGGCATACGCCCGTCATGGTCCTGGTGCCGACGGTGAGCATGTCCGCCCGGAGATTGCCGCTTCTGATCTTCCGGCGGATCAGCGCGGTGTTGGTGCGAAGGTTTTCGGTGAAGCCCTCCCTGGGGCCGCGCACCACCGCTTCGGAGGGGGGCTCCTCCACGCTGCGCTTCTCCCACCCCTTGGCGCTGACGATCAGCCCCGTGGGGCAGCCGTTGATGAGCAGCGCCACGTCCCCCGAGAGGCTTCCCCGGGCGAGCTCCTCGATGGTCTGAACGGGCTCGGTGTCCGCGGAGTACATCACCTCTTCGCTGAGCACCTCGGCGAGCTCCCTTGGCAGGGGGAAGCGGCCTTCCGCCGGCCTCCAGCGCACGACGGGCCGCAAAATCGCGTCCGAAAGGACGGTATTGTCCACCAGACCGTCAAAGTACACCAGCGCGCCGGAACAGCGGCCCTCCCCAAAGCGGAAATAGTGGGTTTTCAGGTCGCTGGCGGAGACCAGCACGCGCCGGATTTCATCCAGGTTTTTAGAAAGCGATTCCGAGATGGCGGTCTTGCGCTGCTCCTCCCCGCCATGCGTGGGGCGGTGTTGATTCGCTTCGCTGAGGTAGCGCAGCTTTCGCGCCAGATAACGAAAGAGCATCCCAGTTCTTCCCCTCTGTACCAAATCCGCCGGTAGTTTACACCGCTTTCCCCCGGTTTATGTGAAAGGCAGGCAAAAACCGCGGCAGAAGGCCTGCCGCGGCGGTTTTCAGCGGGACTCTGCCTCCGGCTCGGCCAGAAGGCAGAAGTGACTGCGCCGGAAGCGCAGAATGCCTTCCGACTGCATTTTGCTCAGCTCGGCGGACATGGCGCTTCGGTCCACGCAGAGGTAGTCGGCCAGCTGCTGGCGGTTGAAGGGGATGTCGAACTCGCTGTTGCCCTGCAAAAAAGCCTGCTCCGAAAGATACGAAAGAAGCTTTTCCCGGGTGGTGCGCCTCGACAGGTGCTCGATCTTGCGGTTGAGCTGGATGTTCTTCGACGCCATGATGAACAGCAGGTTTTCCACCAGCCTCGTGTGAAAGCCGCAGGTCTGAGCGCAGATGCCGGTGAGGTTCTCGCAGTCCAGCCAGAGGACCTCACACTCCGTCTGGCTGACCACGTAGACGGGCACGGGCAGCTCCCGCCGGAAGGCGTAGGCCTCGGCGAACACGTCCCCGGGCGCCAGGCCGGCGATGATGGTGCGGTTGCCGAGGTAGTCGTCCCTGGCGATCTGGGCTTCGCCAGAGAGCAAAAAGCCCAGCTCCGTCACCTTCTGCCCCTCGCGCAGTATGAACGCCTGCCTGCCGTAGCGGGTTTTTCTGGCGTTCAGGCAGCTTAACAGGCGGGGAAGATCCGCCCTGTCGATGCCGCGAAAGAGCAGGGACGATTCAAAAACATGCAGATATTCTTTCATGGATGCCTCGTTTGTTGGAAATACAATGGATTGCGGCATGTCAAGTATAGTATAGTTCAATCAGCAAAACAAGAAAGGATAAAATCCGGAAATGATACGCAGGATAATTGAGATAGACGAAGAAAAATGCAATGGGTGCGGGCTGTGCGCTGACGCCTGCCACGAGGGCGCCATCGGCATCGTTGACGGCAAGGCGAAGCTGCTGCGGGACGATTACTGTGACGGCCTGGGCAACTGCCTGCCCGTCTGCCCCACCGGCGCCATCCGCTTCGTGGAGCGGGAGGCCGCGGCGTACGACGAGGAGGCCGTCAGGCGCAACATGGCGAATAAGGCCATGGCGCACGGCCACGGCTGCCCGTCTTCCGCCTGCGCCGTCCTGAACCGCGCGGCAAAGCCCGAAAACAGGGAGGCCGTGCGGGAGGAGGCGGAGGATGTGCCCAGCGAGCTTTCCCAGTGGCCGGTGCAGATTCGGCTGGTTCCCGTCAACGCCCCGTACTTTGACGGCGCGCATCTGCTCGTCGCGGCGGACTGCACGGCGTACGCCTACGCCAACTTCCACAGGAAGTTCATCAAAAACCGCGTCACCCTCATCGGTTGCCCCAAGCTGGACGATGCGGACTACGCGGAAAAGCTGGCGGAAATCATCCGGCACAACGACGTCAAAAGCATCAAGGTGTTGCGCATGGAGGTGCCCTGCTGCGGCGGCATCGAGCGCGCCGTGCGCGAGGCGCTTGCCAGAAGCGGCAAGGTGATTCCCTGGCAGGTGGTGGTCATCACCAGGGACGGAATAGCAATCGAAGAATAGGGGTATTGGTAATGGCGGACAGAATCCTGAAAAACATCGAACCTGAAACGAAGCTGAAACTTGCCGATCTGGTGGACATTCTGCCCGGCCAGGTGGTCAGCAAGACGCTGGTGCAGAACCGGGCGGTGAGCATCACCCTCTTCGCCTTTGACAAGGGCGAGGAAATCAGCACCCACGAATCCAGCGGCGACGCGCTGGTGACGGTGTTGAGCGGCAAGGGCATGTTCACCGTGGACGGCAGGGAGTACGTACTGGAGGCGGGCGAATCGCTGGTGATGCCCGCGAAAAAGCCCCACGCGGTGTACGGCGTGGAGCCGTTCAAAATGCAGCTGACGGTGGTGTTCAACGCCAAGCTTCTCAGCACTCTGTAAGAAAGGGAAGGGTTTGAACCATGAAGGTCACAATCGACAGGGACGGATGCATCGAATGCGGACTGTGCGCCTCTACCTGCCCGGACATTTTCCGGATGAACGAGGAGGACGGCAAGGCTGAAGTGTACCATCAGCCCGAGGGAAAGGACGAGGAGGACTGCGCCTCCGAGGCGGCGGACGGCTGCCCGGTGAGCGTCATCCACACCGACTGAGCTTCGCCACAGGGAAAGAGCCGGCATTCTGCCGGCTCCTTTTTCTTAAGCCTCTGACGGTCAGATGAGGGCCGCCAGCACGTTGGCCTTGGTGACGATGCCCACCAGGCGCTCCTTTTCGTCCACCACGGCGAGGGGGTAGCTCGCTTCCGCCGCGGCGGGCATGATCTCTGCTACCAGCGAGTCCGGCTGGCAGACGGGGATTTCCTTTTGCATCACGTCCGCCACCGCAAGCTTTTCGCTGTGGGCGCGCAGCGCGTCGTAAATCGTCAGTATGCCCCTGAGACGCAGCTTTTCGTCCACCACGTAGACGGTGGAAAGCCCGTTTTTGCGCATTTCGCCCAGGGCGTAGGCGGGGCTGTCCGTCACGCGCACCAAACTGGCGGGGGTGATCATCACGTTTTTGGCGGAAAGCACCCGCGACTTGTCCGCGCTTTCGATGAAGCGGCGGACGTAATCGTCGGCGGGGTGCGCGCTCATGCGCTCGGGGGTGTCGATCTGGATGACTTTGCCGTCCCGCATGATGGCGACGGTGTCCCCCAGCTTGAAGGCCTCGTCGATGTCGTGGGTGATGAACACCACCGTCTTTTCCAGCCTGCGCTGGAGCTGCAGCAGCTCGAACTGCATATCCCGCCGCACCAGCGGGTCCAGGGCGGAAAACGGTTCGTCCATCAAAAGCACCTCGGGGTTGCTTGCCAAAGCCCTTGCGATGCCCACCCGCTGGCGCATGCCGCCGGAGAGGCTCTCGCAGGGCTGGTTCTCCCAGCCCTCGAGGCCCACCATGGCGATGACCTCCTTTGCCTTCCTTTCCCGCTCCTCCTTGGGAATGCCCCGCACCTCAAGGCCGTACGCCACGTTGCCCAGCACGTTCCGGTGGCTCATCAGCCCGAAGGACTGGAACACCATGGAGATTTTCTTTCGCCGGAACTCTAACAGCTCCTTTTTGCCGAGCTTCATCAAATCCTGCCCCTCGAACAGGATCTGGCCGCTGGTGGGGCGGTTCAGCCGGTTCAGGCAGCGCACGATGGTGGACTTCCCCGAGCCGGACAACCCGATGATGACGAAGATCTCTCCCCGCCTGATGCGAAAGTTCACGTCCCACAGCGCCACGGTGGTGCCGGTCTTTTTGTAGACCTCGTCCTTCTCCGCGCCGGCGCGCATCATCCGCGCCGCTTCCGCCTTGTTGGGGCCGTAGAGCTTGGTGACGTTTTTCGCCTCGATGATGATTTCGCTCGTTTCAGGCATTCTGCTCCTCCCCCTTCAAGGATTGGGCTGATGCGGGCTCATGCGCCTTTTTCAGGGCGAGCTTCAGGGCAGGGAGCAGCCGCCGTTCCTTCTTCTCGGTTTTCTTCTTCTTATCCGCAAACCAGCCCTGGGTCAGCCGGTCGAGGATCACCGCAAGGATGACCACCGAAATGCCCGAAACCAGACCCCTTCCGATTTCCGTGCGGTTGACGGCGATGAGCACCTCGTTGCCAAGGCCACGGGCACCTATCATCGAGCAGGTGACCACCATCGCCATCGCCATCATGATGGTCTGGTTCACGCCCGCCATGATGGTGGGCAGCGCCTGGGGAATCTGCACCTTGACGAGGGCCTGCAGCCTGGTGGAGCCGAAGGCTTTGGCGGCCTCCACCACCTCCGCGTCCACCTGCCGGATGCCGAGGCTCGTGAGCCGGATGACGGGCACGATGGCGTATATCACCGTGGCGATGACCGCCGACGCCGAACCCATGCCGAAGAACAGCAGCGCGGGGATGAGGTACACGAACACCGGCATGGTCTGCATGGTGTCCATGATGGGCCGCACGATGTTGCTGGCGCGGTCGGAATAGGAAAGCAGAATCCCGATGGGAAAGCCGAACACCAGGGCGATGATCACGCTGGCGATGACGATGGAAAGGGTCATGAGCATCAAATCCCACAGCCCCACCACGCCGATGAAGAACAAAAGCGCCGCGTAAAGGATGCCGCTCGTCACCTTGCCTTTCGCCTTCCATCCGAGGAAGAACACCAGCGCGATGAGCAGAATCCAGGGCGTGTGGCCGAGCAGCCAGTTGATGGCGTTGACGAACTGCGTCAGGCCGGCGCCGATGATGTCCTCAAAGAACCAGGACGCCTTCGAGGCAAAGGACCTCGTCGCCTGGTCGATGGCGTTGACGTCCGGCTTTGCCACAAAGGGGAACTCAAACAGCCAGTTCATCCGCCGTTCACCCCGCTTTCGCAGGGCCTCTTGAATAGCGCCGCGCGCGTTTTAAAGCCTTGCATGCGCGCCACCCCCTCAAAGCCCGGCCTTCAGGGTTTCCGCCTGCTCGGGGGTCAGCCATGCGTCGATGAGTTCGGGGTGATTCTTCAAAAACCATCTGGCGGTGGCCTTGTAGTCGTCGCCCGTCTCCTGCATGTGGGCGAGGGCTTCGCTGGTCAGGGCGGAGGAGGTGCGGTACTTCTGCAAAAACGCGCAGAACTCCGGGTTGGACTCGTAGAAGGCGTTGCTGACGCACACCGTCACCCGCACCGACGGGCAGGCGGTCTTGCCCGCCTTGTAGGACTCCTCGTCCACATAGGGCGCGTCCTCCAGCAGCACGAAGTCATACTTGCCCATCAGCCACGTGGGCTCCCAGTAATAGGCGACGATGGGCAGGCCCCTGTCCCAGGCGGAGACCAGCGCGGCGTTGAGCGCGGCGTCGCTGCCCGGCAGCACGTAGTTGTAGAATTCATCCAGCCCATAGTACGCCACCTTCTTGCGCATGATCTCGGTGATGTCCCAGCCGGGAATGCCGCCGTAGATACGCCCTTTGCCCGGGGACTCGGGGTCGGGGAACAGGTGGGCGTAGTTTTTCAGGTCCTCCACGGTCTTAAGGTCCGGCGCAACGGCTTCAATGCCCCGGTCGGGGTCGCCCTCGACGACGTAGCGCGGCACGTAGAAGCCCTGGTTGTTGTCGTCAAAGTTGACGGAAAGCTCCCTGTAGGCGCCTGAGGCGATGTCCGACGAATAAGTCGCCAGATTGTCCGACCACATCTCCATGTGGACGTCGATCTCGTTCTTTTTCAGCGCCTCGGAGGTGATGGGGGTGGAGCCGGAGACCTCCTCCCAGGTGTACCCGAAGACGATTTCCGCCACCGTGCCCGCCACCGCGTTGTGGAACAGGATCGAGTCCCAGCCGACATCCGCAAAGATGAGGTGGGTCTTTTCCGCGGACTGCCCCCCGGACGAGGGCGAGCCGCATCCCGCAAATGCCGCAAGCAGCGCAAGTGCCAGAACAATCGCAGCTGTTTTTTTCATCGTTCGCTCCTTTCTTAATCCAAAGTGCAAAGTGCTGCAAAAAATCACTGCACCCGAACGGAAGAAGGCGCAGCGACGGAAAGGAACCGTATTCGATTGATTCCAAATGACAAAGCCAGAAAAGTCAAAAAGCGGAAAAAGGGGAGAAAAGGGTCATTCCGAACGGTTGCGTACCGCGGGCGGCCGCGTGGTGGTGGACGGCTGGCTTTGCCTGCTTGCTGAGCCTGTTGCGCTTCCGTTCCGGTTGTGACAACCTAATACTAGCACACAAGTTGCTTATATGTCAAACCGCATGCCTTGCTGATGCTGCCCAAACACAGGGTTTTATGAAAAAAAGGCGCGAAATGCAGCCGAAAGTCTTGCCTTTTTCTGCCGGGATGAGGGTGAAAAGGGCTTTGATGCCCGAAAAGGCGCGCGTTTTGTCACTTGTTGCCTGGCCGCCCTTTTGCAGCGGCTGCGCTGAACTATATAAAATAGAAGCAATGACCCGAAGGAAAGCACGAAGGCAACCCGCCGGGGCGCCTAAAAGAAGGGCGGCTGCCTGTAGGAAAAGCGCTTCGCCGCTGCCTGTGATTCAGGGAAGTGCTGGGGCATTTTTTGGCATCAAGCAGGCGTATTTTCGGCCCGGCGCGCGAAATCGCATAGGCCTGCCGCGATTGTACGGCGCTGAAAAGCAGCCCTGCGGCGCATGCGCGAAACCGCAGGCGCCTTTGCCCTAATAGCGCGAAAAGAGCGGGATTTTGCGGGCGGTCCCCCAAATGCCGGCCTTTTCCCGTGGCGGCAGGCAGGGCGATGTTTCCCTGAAATTGGACAAAATTTTGTCATAACCGATTGTTAATGTGAAGATTTTGCTCAAATTCGGGCTTGTACGGTTGACTTGCGGCGATTCAGAGGATATATTTGAGTATGAGTGTGAGAAATCCTTATCGCAGTTTTCTCATTGGAATTATCAACCCCATTCTACTTCAATCTAAGGCAGGTGTAGTTGTTTGAAAGCCCTTACCTTCAAGGGAGGCGTGCATCCTCTGCACAGGCAGCACGAGGGAAAGCCTCTCTCTAAGGATGCGGCGCTGCGCGAGTTCTCGCCGGCGGTGGTCGTCATCCCGATGTCGCAGCACATCGGCGCGCCCTGCAAGCCCTGTGTCTCCGTGGGTGACCGCGTGCTGCTCGGTCAGCTGATCGGCGAACCTGGCGGATTCGTCTCCGCGCCCATTCATGCCAGCGTCTCCGGCAAGGTCATCGCGGTGGAACCGCGCCCCCACGTCAACGGCACCAATGTGCTGTCCGTCGTCATCGAGAACGACGGCAAGGACGAGCTTGACCCCTCGGTGCAGCCCAAAGGCACGCTCGATTCCCTCTCCCCGGATGAAATCAAGAAGATCATTCTGGAGGCCGGCATCGTCGGCATGGGCGGCGCCGCGTTCCCGACGCACGTCAAGTACGCCGTCAAGCCCGACCAGAAGGTGGATTACCTGATCCTGAACGGCGCGGAGTGCGAGCCGTATCTGACCAGCGACCACCGCATGATGCTGGAACACAGCGACAGGATCGCCCTCGGCGCGGCGCTCCTCAAGAAGGCCTCCGGCGCGCCGGTGTGCATCATCGGCATCGAGAACAACAAGCCGGACGCCATCGAGGCCATGACGAAGGCCGTCGAAAAGTACGAGGGCATTTCCGTGGCCGTGCTCAAGACCAAGTACCCCCAGGGCGGTGAGAAACAGCTCATCAAGGCCGTGACCGGGCGCGAGGTTCCCCGGGGCGGGCTGCCCATCGCGGCGGGCTGCATCGTGTCCAACGTGTCCACCGCCGCCGCCGTGGCGGACGCGGTGTACAAGGGCATGCCGCTGGTGCGCCGTGCCGTCACCGTCACCGGTTCCGTGAAGCAGCCTTCCAACTTCATCGCGCCCTGCGGCACGCTGTACACCGACCTCTTCGAGGCCTGCGGCGGCTACGAGGGCGAAGTGGCGAAGATCATCAGCGGCGGCCCGATGATGGGCCTCGCCGTGGCGGACCCCGGCATCCCCACCACCAAGGGCACCTCGGGCATCACCGTGTTCTCCACCAAGGAGTACAAGCCCGTGGTGGAGTCCAACTGTATCCGCTGCGCGCGCTGCGTGGACGTCTGCCCCGTGGGGCTGGAGCCGTACATCCTCAACGCCGCGGCGCTCCGTTCCAATGTGGACGTTCTGCGGGAGAAGGACGCCATGAGCTGCATCAACTGCGGCTGCTGCACCTACGTCTGCCCCGCAAAACGCGACCTCGCTCAGTCCATCGCCCTTGGCAAGAAGATCCTCGCCAAGGCGGCGAAGAAGTAAGGAGGGGTATGAGAGATGGACAAGCTTCTTCACGTTTCGGCGTCCCCTCATATTCGCGACGCAAGAACCACAACGGGCCTGATGGGCGACGTGCTCATCGCCCTTCTGCCCGCGGGCATCGCCGGCGTATATTTCTTCGGCTTGAGGGCGCTGCTGCTCATCGCGGTCGGCGTTGCTTCCGCCGTCCTTGCCGAGTTTTTGTGCCAGAAGGCCGCGAGGCACACCGTGACGGTGGGCGACCTTTCCGCCGCCGTGACCGGCCTGCTCCTCGCCTATAACGTCCCCGTCAACGCCGAGTGGTGGCAGGTGATGATCGGCTCGGTGTTCGCCATCGTCATCGTCAAGCAGCTCTTCGGCGGGCTGGGCTTCAACGTGGTCAACCCCGCGCTGGCCGCCCGCGCCGTGCTCCAGAACTCCTGGGCGGGCAGCATCAGCATCTTCAAGATCGACGGCGTCACCGCCGCGACGCCCCTTTCCCAGCTCAAGTCCGGCCAGCCCGTGGACGCGTCGCTGCTGGACATGTTCCTCGGCAAGACCGCCGGCTGCATCGGCGAAGTGAGCGCCGTGCTGCTCATCCTGGGCGGCGTGTACCTGCTCTGCCGCAGGGTCATCAAGTGGCAGGTCCCCGTGGCGTACATCGGCACCGTCGCCGTGTTCACGGGCATTTACGCCGCCGCGACCGGAAAGAGCATCGACACCTTCGTGCTGACGCACCTTTTGGGCGGCGGCCTGATGCTCGGCGCCTTCTTCATGGCCACCGACTACGCCACCTGCCCGATGACCGGCCTCGGCCAGCTCATCTTCGGCGTCGGGTGCGGCATTCTGACCAGCGTGATCCGCCTGTGGGGCGGCTATCCCGAGGGCGCTTCCTACTCCATCCTGCTGATGAACCTGGCGACGCCCCTCATCGACAAGGCCACCAGGCCGCGCATCTATGGAAGCGAGGTGAAGTCCAATGCGTGAGTACAGGACTTTGGGACTGCGCCTGATGCTCATCAGCCTCGTCTGCGTGATGGCTCTGGCGGCGGTCAACATGTGGACCGCCCCCATCATCGAGGCAAACAAGGGCGGCGGCGCCGGCCCCGGCACCATCACCGCCACCGCGCCGGGCTTCTCCGGCAACGAGGTGAGCGTCACCGTCACCTTCAACGCGGACGGCACCATCGCCGCCGTCACGGCGGACGTTTCCACCCAGACCCCGGGCATCGGCGACAAGGCCGGCCAGCCTGAGTTCCTCGAACAGTTCGTGGGCAAAACCAGCGCCGAGGGCGTGGACACCATCGCCGGCGCGACGTACAGCTCCTCCGCCGTCATCGAGGCCATCAACAAGGCCTGCGAGCAGTTCGCTTCCGGCGGCGGCGCCTCGAACAGCGTCATCACCGAGACGGCCCAGGGCTACAGCGGAAACCTCGTGAGCGTCACCGTCACCTTCAACGCGGACGGCACCATCGCCGCCGTCACCGCGGACGTCTCCACCCAGACCCCGGGCATCGGCGACCAGGCGGGCAAGCCCGAGTTCCTTGACCAGTTCGTGGGCAAAACCAGCGCCGAGGGCGTGGACACCATCGCCGGCGCGACGTTCAGCTCCACCGCCGTCATCGAGGCCATCAACAAGGCCTGCGCGCAGTTTTCCGGCAACTGAGGAAGGAGGGGAAACCATTGAAAGAAACGACCAATAACAACAGGCTCGGAAGGGTCTTCATGCACGGCATCATCGCCGAAAACCCCACCTTCCGCCTCGTGCTGGGTACCTGCCCGACCCTTGCGACCACCATCTCCCTGATCAACGGCTTCTCGATGGGCATCGCCACCATGTTTGTGCTGGTGGGCTCCAACGTGGTGATTTCGCTGCTCAAGAACTTCATCCCCGAAAAGGTGCGCATCCCGGCGTACATCGTGGTCATCGCCACCTTCGTGTCCATCGTGCAGATGGTGATGCAGGCGTTCTTCCTGGACCTTTACAACGCGCTGGGCGTGTTCATCCCGCTCATTGTGGTGAACTGCATCATCCTGGCCAGGGCGGAGGCCTTTGCCGGCAAGCCCGAGAACAACGTCCTCGCCTCCGCGGTGGACGGGCTGGGCATGGGCATCGGCTTCACCATCGCCCTTTCCCTCATGGGCGCCTTCCGCGAGATCGTCGGTTCCGGCACGCTTCTTGGCAGCCCCATCCTGGGCGAAGGCTTTGCGGCGAACGCCTTCAAGCTCTTCGCGACCCCCGCGGGCGGCTTCTTCACCTTCGGGCTGTTCCTCGCCCTGTTCAACCTCGTGTTTGACAAGATCGATTCCAAGCGAAAAGCGCGTAAGGAGGGAGTCTAATGTCCATCGCATCCGCCAACGGGGTCGTGAAGATCATCCTGATCCTTCTGAACGCGATTCTGTGCAACAACGTGCTGCTGGTGCAGTTCCAGGGCATCTGCCCCTTCATGGGCGTCTCCCGCAAGGTTGAGACGGCGACGGGCATGGGCCTGGCGGTGACCTTCGTCATGGCGCTGGCCGCGCTGGTGACCTGGCTGGTGCAGCACTTCATCCTCGACCCGCTCGGGTTCGGGTACCTCCAGACGCTGGCCTTCATTCTGGTCATCGCCTCGCTGGTGCAGTTCGTGGAGATGTTCCTTCAGAAGAGCTCCCCCACGCTGTATCAGTCCCTGGGCGTGTACCTGCCCCTGATCACCACCAACTGCGCCGTGCTCGGCGTGACCATCATCAACATCAACTCCGGCTACGGCCTGGGCACCGCCATCGTCAACGCGGTGGGCACCGCCCTGGGCTTCACGCTGGCCATCGTGCTGCTGGCGGGCATCCGCGAGCGCATGGAGCTGGGCAACACGCCCAAGCACCTGCGCGGGTTCTCGATCTCCCTGATCACCGCCGGGCTGATGGCGATCGCGTTCCTGGGCTTCACCGGCCTGATCACCAAGTAGGGGGTGCTCTGAAATGAACGTCATGGATATCGTGCTCCCCGGTTTGATTCTGGGCGCCATGGGACTTGTGTTCGGCCTTGTGCTCGCCTTTGCATCCAAGAGGTTCAGCGTCCAGAAGGATGAGCGCGTCGAGCGGGTCCGCGAGGTGCTGCCCGGCGCCAACTGCGGCGCCTGCGGTTACGCCGGCTGCGACGCCTTTGCCGAAGCTGTGGTCAAGGGCGAGGCGTCCGTCAACGGGTGCACCGTGGGCAAAGCCCCGGTGGCGAAGAAAGTCGCCGAAATCATGGGCAAGGAAGCCAACGAAGGGGATGACAAGATCGCCTTCGTGCGCTGCCACGGTGCCTTGGGCGACGTGAAGGCCAAGTCGGCCTATTCCGGCCTCGCCAACTGCCAGGCGGCGTCGGACGTCAACGGCGGCAACCTGGCCTGCAGGTTTGCCTGCCTGGGCCTGGGCGACTGCGAGCGCGCCTGCCCCTTTGACGCCATCCACGTCAAGAACGGCCTCGCCGTGGTGGACCGCGGGAAGTGCACCGGCTGCGGCGCGTGCGTCGCCGCCTGCCCCCGCAGCGTGATCGACATGATCCCCGCCAAGGGATACATCGCCGTCGCCTGCCGGAACACCGACCCCGGCAAGGCGGTGCGCGCCGTGTGCTCCCGCGGCTGCATTGACTGCAAGATCTGCGAGAAGAAGTGCCAGTACGACGCCATTCACGTCCCCGCCGGCCTTGCCACCGTCAGCTACGACAAGTGCGTTGGCTGCGGCGCCTGCGTGGAAGGCTGCCCCACCAAGGTCATCGTGGACTTTGGCGGCAAAGCCGAGGCGGTCCCCGCCGGAGCGTAAACGAAGCGTCAAAAACCCGGTTCGCTAAGCCGAACCGGGTTTTTTCGCGCTTTTGAAAGGTGGACGGTGCAGGCGCCTTAAAACCACCCAACCTATGTGGTCGTGCTTCATTATGGACAGGGTGCTGCAACGTGAACCGGATTGACAGCGCGGACAGCCACTCGCTGAAATGCGCAAAGAAAGGCAAGGGCAGCGAGTTGAAGGACGGCGGGGCAATGCCGCTCCGGGGACGGCGAAGGCGCAGAAAGCGCATATCGCTGCGGAAAGGAGCATTGATATACACGTGCGGGAAAGCAAAATGAACGCCTTCCCGCCTGCAAACAGCCAGGTCGGGAAGCGCCATGGAACTGAAGGGAAAGAATCAAGCCGGTATGCACCACGTAGGAAGGAAGAACGGGCTATGGCAGGAAAGCCGGCGAACGCACACTGCTGGGTCGTATCGAGTACATATCCTTATTCTGCACAGGCTTCTATTATACGAAAAATGAATGCATTCATATAAAGCACCCGCAGGCATTCCCAAACGAAAAACTCGCAAGGGCTGCCGGCAGTCAAACGCATAACCGCACCTTGGGTCTACGCGCCCGGGTCAACAGCGAAACGTAATAAGCATCAGATGAAAACGTTTGCCGCAACGTCCCGGCGGCCTTCCCTGCGCAAAAAAGCAGCCCCCGGCGCTCAGCCGGGGGTATGGTTTTCTCAATGGGGCTGTGGCGGGTTTCCTCAGCCGTTCATCGCGAACTGGGCCTTGTAAAGCGCCGCGTAAACGCCGTCCTTTTCCAACAGTTCCGCGTGGGTACCGCGCTCGGCGATGCCCTCGTCGTCGATGACGATGATCTCGTCCGCGTTCTTGATGGTGGACAGCCGGTGGGCGATGACCAGCGTGGTGCGGCCGGCGGCCAGCCTGTCCAGCGCGTCCTGGATCTTGACTTCGGTCTCGGTGTCCAGCGCGCTGGTGGCCTCGTCCAGAATCAGGATGGGCGGGTTGCGCAAAAAGATGCGCGCGATGGAGATGCGCTGCTTCTGCCCGCCGGAGAGCATGATGCCCCGCTCGCCCACGAAGGTGTCGTACCCTTTCGGCAGGGACATGATGAAGTCGTGGATTTCCGCGTTCTTGGCGGCCTCGATGATCTCCTCGTCGGTGGCGTCCAGCCTGCCGTAGCGGATGTTGTCCTTAATGGTGCCGGCGAAGAGGAACACGTCCTGCTGCACGATGCCGATGTTCGACCGCAAAGAATTGAGGGTCACCGTGCGGATGTCCCTGCCGTCGATGGTGATGCTGCCGCTCACCGGCTCGTAAAAGCGGGGAATCAGCTGGCACAGCGTGCTCTTGCCGCCGCCGGAGGGCCCCACCAGCGCCAGCTTTTCGCCCTGGCGGATGTGCAAATTCACGTGGGAGAGCACCGTCACCCCGTCGTCGTAGGCAAAGGTCACGTCATGGAAGCGTATGTCGCCCTTCACGTTTTCAAGGGGGACGGCGTCCGGGGCGTCGGCGATGTCCGGCTCGGTGTCCAATAGCTCGATCATCCGCTCAAAGCCCGCCATGCCGGAGGAGTACTGCTCCATGAAGGTGGTGATCCTGCGGATGGGCTGGAGGAACTCGGACACAAAGAGCAAAAAGGTGATGAGGGTGGCGAGGTCCATGTCCCCAGCCATAATCAGCGCGCCGCCCACGGCGATGACGATGACGTTCAGAATGCGGGTGATGAACTCCATGCCCGCGAAGAATTCCGCCATCACCTTGTAATAGCCGGATTTGGCCGCCTCGAACATGGAGTTGCCTTCGTTGAATTTTTCGATCTCGTAATGCTCGTTGGCAAACGCCTGCGCCACGCGGATGCCGGAGATGCTGGACTCAATGTCCGCGTTGATGACAGCCAGCTTCTTTTTGACCTCCTTGGACGCCTTGGCCATGTTCAGCCGCTTGCGCAGGGTGAACACCAGCAAAACGGGAATGACCACGATGAGCACCAAGGAAAGCTTCCAGCTCAGCGCCAGCATGAAGGCAAAGGAGCCCGCCAGCGTGAGGGCGGATATAAAAAGGTCCTCCGGCCCGTGGTGGGCGAGCTCGGAAATCTCGAACAGGTCGCCCACCACGCGACTGATGAGCTGGCCGGTGCGGGACTTGTCGTAAAAGCTGAAGGACAGGGACTGCATGTGGGTGAACAGGTCCCTGCGCATGTCCGCCTCAATGCGCACGCCCAGCGTGTGCCCGAAGTAGGTGACCACGTACTGCATGATGGAGCGCAGCACGTACAGCAACACCAGCCCGCCCATCAGCCAGAAGAAGGCGGAAAACTGCCCGTCGGGCAGCAGCTGGTACATCGCCTTGCGGGACGCCATGGGGAACAGCACGTCCACCGCGGCGATGAGGGTGGCGCACACCAGGTCCAGCACAAAAAGCGGCAGGTGCGGCCTGTAATAGGCGGCAAACCGGGCGATCTTGCCCTTTTTCTTTCGCGTTTTCCTCTCTGATTCCGTCATGTTCTGCCAAGTACCTCTTCCAAAAACGAACTCCCAATCATACTATCAGCAACTTATGGCGTTTGCAAGCGTGTCGGAAGGTTCACATTTGCGTCCTTGTTTGACGGATGACAGGGTGGTAGAATATTCTGAATGGAGCGAAACAGACCGGAGGTCGACATGATACGCAAAACATTCTGCACGATAGATCTCGGCGCCGCGGCGCGGAATGTCCGCGCCATCCGCGCTTCCCTGAACCCCGCCACCAAGATGATCGCCGTGGTCAAGGCGGACGCCTACGGCCACGGGCTGGTGCCCTTTTCCAAAGTCGCGCTGAAAAACGGCGCCGCGTGCCTTGCCGTCGCGATTCCGGAAGAGGGCATCGCCCTGCGGGAAGCGGGGGTCACCGCGCCCATCATTATTCTGGGCAACAACCTGCCCGACGCTGCGGAGGCCATCGTCACCCATGACCTGCAGCCTACCGTGTGCGAGCCGTCTCTGGCGAAGGCGCTGGACGAGGAAGCCAGGCGCCAGGGCAAGTGGGTGCAGGTGCACCTGAAGGTGGACACCGGCATGGGGCGCATCGGCATCCGGGAGGAGCGGGAGCTGGACCGCATGGCGGAGTGCCTGAAGGGCTGCACCAATCTGGAGGTGCAGGGGCTGTTCACCCATTTCGCCAACTCGGACGGGGCGGACAAGGGCTACGCCCACGAGCAGTTCGAGCGTTTTGTGGCCTTCCAGAAAAGGCTTGCCGGGCACGGCTTTGCGCCGCAGCTGCACGCCGCCAACAGCGCCGCCATCGCGGATCTGCCGGAGACGCATCTCGACATGGTGCGCGCCGGCATCATGATGTACGGCTACTATCCCTCCCCCAACGTGCACAAGAACATCCCGCTGGAGCCGGTCATGTCCGTCAAGACGCAGGTGTACTTTGTCAAGACCGTGCCCGCCGGCGAGACCATCAGCTACGACCGCACCTACACTACCTGGCGCCCCACGCGGGTGGCGACGCTGGCGGTGGGCTACGGCGACGGGTACAAGCGGGCGCTGTCCGGAAAGGGCGCGGTGCTCATCCGCGGCAGGCGTGCGCCCATCTTGGGAAGGGTGTGCATGGACCAGGTGATGGTGGACGTGACGGAGATCCCCGGCGTCGTCGAGGGGGACGAGGCGGTCCTGCTGGGCACCATGGGCAGCGAGCGCATCGACGCGGACGAGATCGCCGAATGGGCGAACACCATCAGCTACGAGGTGCTGCTCTCCTTCAGCGCGCGGGTGCCGCGCGTCTACGTCGAGGAGTAGCGCTTTGCCGGACTGTTGTGAACAGAATACATAAAAGCACAAGATGTTGTGCAAAAACCATTTATTCTGCCGCATCCGCTTGTATTGAAATGCGGTGGTGTGATAGAATACTGACATGAGAATCATCAGCGGAACAGCCAGGGGCAGGCTGATCGAAGCCCCGCAGGGCAGGAACACCCGCCCCACGCTGGACAAGGTCAAGGAGGCCCTGTTCGGCAGCATCCAGTTTGACATTCCGGATTCCCGGGTGCTGGACCTGTTCGCGGGTTCCGGCAATCTGGGCCTTGAGGCGCTGAGCCGCGGCGCGCGGCAGGCCGTGTTCAACGACTGTTCCGCCGAATGCGTGCGCATCATCAAAAACAACGCCGAAAAGCTCGGCTTTCTGGACCGCGCTGTGGTCATGCAGCGGGATTACGCGGCGTGTTTGGCTTTTTTCGCCGGCAAGGAACCCTTTGACTTCATCTTCATCGACCCGCCGTATCATTCCGATCTCGCCCGGCCCGCCGTGGAGCAGATCTTCGCGCAGGGTTTACTGGCAAAGGGCGGCCGCATCGTCATCGAGCGGCAGGCGAGGGACGGTTCCGAATATCCCGGCAGGCTGCTTTCCGTCAGAAAGTACGGGGACACCGAGCTTGTCTTTCTCACGAATCCCGAAAGCGAGTCATAAAACATGTCCAGAACTGTCTGCGTCTATCCCGGCACCTTCGACCCCTTCACCCTCGGGCATTTGGACATTCTCACCCGCGCGGCGAAGATCTTCGACCACGTGACGGTGGGCATTTTGAACAACATCCGAAAGACGCCGGTGTTCAGCGTGGAGGAGCGGATCTTTCTCGTCGAGCAGGCGGCGAAGGGCGCCGGGATTGCGAACTTTTCGGTGAAGAGCTTTGACGGGCTTTTGGTGGACTTTTGCCGCAGGGAGGGCGCCGGCGTGATCATCCGCGGCCTGCGGGCCGTTTCGGACTATGAGTACGAGCTGCAGATCGCGGCCATGAACCGCAGGCTCGCGCCGGAGGTGGAAACCCTCTGCATGATGACGGACGCGAAGTACGCGTATTTGAGTTCGTCCATCGTGCGCGAGATTGGGAGCTATGGCGGGAGCCTGAAGGGCATGATCCCGCCTGAGACGGAGGACTACATCGCAGAAAGGCTGCTGAGGAAATGAGCACGAAAATACTTGACCTTCTGGCCCAGCTGGAACGCGCCATCGACGAGAGCCCCCGTCCGCGCATCGGCGCCGGGTCCAAGCGCATTGTGGACATGGACGTGCTGGCGGACATTTTTTCCGACCTGCGCGTCACCATTCCGGACGAGATCCGCTGGGCCCAGGCGGTGCTGGCCGAGCGGGACGAAACCCTGGCCGCCGCCCGCAAAGAGGCCGAGGAGATCGTCCGCGAAGCCAAGGAACAGCGCGAAAAGCTCATCGACAGGGAGAGCATCACCGCCGAGGCCGAGCTGCGCGCCAAGGAGATGATCTACCGCGCCAAAAACAACGCCGACATCATCACCCAGGGCGCCAGAAACTACACCGACGACATCCTTTACGACCTCCAGCGCTATCTGCGGGAGTATATCGACATCATCGAAAAAAACCGCGAGGAGCTGCACCGGGCCTACGACCCCGAGGAGGCCGCCCCCGCGCCGGAGGACACCGAGCTTCCCGCGGACGGCGGGGAGGACGAAGAGGCTTGACCCGCCAAAAAGCAAAAGAACGGCTTTCGCCGTTCTTTTTTCTTTCGTTTCATTGAGCGTCCATGCGGCCTTTTATCGAGCGTGAATGCGGCTTTGCCCGTATTAAGCTGCCAGCGGCGCAGGGGGCATCCGCAGCCCTTGAGCAAAGCCGCCGCTTACTCCGCCCGCTCCTCCACGTCCTCCACCGGCAGCCGCGCCAGGTGGTGGATGCGGTATCCCTCCTTCTGGGCGTTTACCACGATGGGGCGCAGCACAATGTCCCCGCAGACCCGCATGTTGCGCCGGGCGAGATAGGCGAGGCCCTCCTTCAAAAGCTCCGACATGGTGACGCCGTCATCCCCCGTCTCCGCCACGTGCAGACACAGGCAGGACGCGCCCGCCACATCCCTGACCGCGTCTGTGTCCGCCTCGGGAAGCTCGTCCCGCACCACCTCGTAGTCCCGCTCCTCAAAGGCCAGGCCTAAGGGGCAGTCGCCATAGGTCAGGTCCAGCCGGTCCGAAGGGCAGACCACCACGGGGAAGGTGATGGGGTTGTACTTCTGCCAGGCGGCGGTGAGTTCAGAAAGCGCCTTGTCTGACCGAAGGCGCGTGCCGTCCCCGTAAAGCAGGATGCGCAGCGGCGGCGTGTTCCCGAAAAAGCGGGCGGTTTTGCCCCCGCCCACCATGCGCAAATACTCCGCGTGGTCGCGGATGCGGTCGAGGATGCGGCTTTCCCGCCAGATTTTGCGGCGCTGCTTTTCGCACAGCACGTCGAACCTTTCGGCGGATCCGGGCAGTTCCTCGTCCTTTGCGGCGAGCAGCGCCTGGGTTTCGGCCAAAGGGATGCCCAGCGTGTTGTACGAGCGGATGAAGCGCAGCACGATGGCGCAGCGGGAGCGGAACACGCTCTTGCCCGTCACCGGGTCTCTTCGGAAGGTCACGATGCCCTGTTTCTCGTAAAAACGCACGCCCTCGGTGGTCATGCCAAGCTGCTTTGCCATGTCCGCAATGGAGTAGCGCGTATTGAGACGATTTTCCATTCAGATGTGAGAATCTCCTGTTCTTTTTCAGCCGGTTCCTTATGAATCGATCATATCATCCCGCCCGGGCGCAGTCAAATGCCGCCCGGGCGCAGAATTTGTCATTTGACAGACAAGCGGCTTTGCATGATATATATCAAACGACGGGACACCCCCGATCCAAACCGAGGAGGAGAGAGTAGTGTTGAAAAAAGCGATCTGCTGGGCCCTGTGCCTCGTGATGGTGCTCGGCCTGGCGGCCTGCGGCGCCGCCACCGAATCGCAGACCCCCACCCAGACCCCCGCCCAGGGCGGCCAGGCGACACCCGCGCCCGCGCAGCCCGAAGGGGAGGCCCCCAAGCTGAAGGCAGGGGAGTATGAGACGAGCGCCAAGGGTCACAACGGCGAACTGAAGGTTAAGGTGACCTTTGACGAGAACGGCATCGTGGACATTCAGGTGGTGGAGAGCGTGGAAACCGCGGACATCGCCCAGTCCGCCTTTGACCTGCTGATCCCCGCCATCATTGCGCAGCAGAACGTCGCGCTGGATGCCGTCACCGGCGCCACCTATTCCAGCAAAGCCCTGCTGGAGTGCGTGAAGAGCGCCATCGTCGCCGCCGGCGGCACCGTGGAGCAGTTCACCAAGTCCGCCGAAGAGGCCGCCAACGGCCAGACCGTTGAGCGGACGGTGGACGTGGTCATCGTAGGCTCCGGCGCCGCGGGCCTTTCCGCCGCCATCGAGGCGAGAAACGCGGGCGCGAGCGTGCTCGTTCTGGAAAAGCTCTCCCACGTGGGCGGCAACACCTACATCAGCGGCGGTTACGTCTACGGCACGGGCAGCAAGTACCAGGCCTCCAAGGGCTTCACGGACGACACCCCCGAGGCGCTCGTCGAGTACTGGATGGAGCGCGCCGAGGGCAACGCCTGGAGGGAAATGCTTGAACTCGTGGCCAAAAAGTCCGGCGAGACCCTCGACTGGCTGGTGGAAAACGGCGTCGAGTTCGGCGATCCCATGGCCACCGGCATCAGCCCCGTCACCCGCGCCCTGCGCTCCCCCAGCGGCGGCGTAGGCCTGGTGGAACCCATTGAGAAGAAAGCCCGCGAAGCTGGCGCCGAAATCCTTTTGAACACCACCGCCGAGCAGCTGCTCACCGAGGGCGGCAAGGTCACCGGCGTGCGCGCCGTCAGCGGGAACGACACCCTCATCGTCAAGGCGAAGGCCGTCATCCTCGCCACCGGCGGCTTTGACGTCAGCCGCGAGGCCAAGGCGCAGTACAGCCCGGACATCGTCGACCAGGAGAGCATCTCCTCCCCCGGCAACGTGGGCGACGGCATCCGCATGGCGCTGGAAGTGGGCGCGGACCTGGTCATGAAGGGCGGCTACATCGGCCTTTACAAGGTGCCGGAAGTCAGCTACCGCTCTTCCGTCAACAAGCGCTTCACCAACGCGCTGCTCGTCACCGAGGAGGGCAAGCGCTTCGTCAACGAAGCCATCGACTACCCGATCCTGCACAAGGCGATGGTGCAGACCGGCTCCCCCATGTTCTATCAGGTCTTCGACTCCACCATCCAGTTTGACGATGTCGAGACCGCCATCGAGCTCGGCGTGGCCTTCAAGGGCGACACCATCGAGGAGCTCGCCAAGGCCGCCGGCCTGCCCGAAAAAACGCTGAAGGAGACCGTCGAGCGCTACAACGCCGCCTGCAAGGCGGGCGTGGACGAGGAGTTCGGCAAGGCGGCAGAAAGGCTCGTCGCCATCGAGCAGGGCCCGTTCTACATCCTCAAGCTCGCCCCCGCCACCATCGGCTCCCTGGGCGGCATCAAGGTCGACCTGGACACCCATGTGCTGAACGCGCAGGGCACCCCCATCGAGGGCCTGTTCGCGGCGGGCGCCGTCGCCAACGGCGACTTCTTCAACAAGACCTACCCCGCCAGCGGCACGTCCATCTGCATGTGCTTCACCTTCGGGCGCATCGCCGGCACCAACGCCGCCGCCTACGCGCAGCGCTGACCATCTCCAACCATCAAACGAGGGCGCCGTTTGGCGCCCTTTCTTTTTGCTTGTTTGCAAAGTCCCCGGCAGGCTTCGCCCTTTCGGGGGCAAGCTGTTCTTACAGCCCCGCCAGCACCAGCGTCACGACGGCGGAGACGATGCCCTGGACGAGCTTGTATCCCCAGTAGCGCGAGGGGCGGACGGGCAGGAAGAACAGCGTCTGCAGCAGGATGGAGCACCCCCCGAACGCCGCGAAGAAGGAGCAGAGCGCCGCCTTGACGGAAAGCGAAAGGCTGGGCAGCGCCGCCACCGCCGCGGCGCCGGAAGTCTTTTCAAAAAAGCCGGTTACCGCCGCCTCGACGAGTCCGGGGTCCAGCCCCAGCGCGGCAAAGCCGCTGCAAAAGGCGGAAAGCATGCCGCTCACCTTCAGTGCCGCCACAATGACGGCAAAAAGCATGATCGCCCCGCATACCCTTAACATGGCGGCCATTCCCTCCGCCACGGCGCTCATCAGGCTTTTGGCCAGCGAGAAGTCCACCGCCATATCCGGCAGGGGCAAAGCGGCAGCCGCCCTGCTTTTGCCGAACAGCGCCCCCAGCAGCAGCACGCAAAGCGCCCCGATCCAGTGGGAGGCCATCATCACCAGCCCCAGGGAAGGGCTGTTCAGGATCGCGGCGGCCAGCGTGCCGGAAAGGAACATGGGGCTCGCCAGGTTGCAGGCGGCGCACAGCCGCTCGGCGGCGGGAAGGTCGATTTCCCGCCGGTCGTACAGCGTGGCCGTCAGCTTCGCCCCCACGGGGTAGCCCGAAACCGCCCCCAGCACCATCAAAAGCCCCGCCTCGCCCGGCAGCCCCAGCCTTCGCATCACCGGGGAGAGCAGCCTTCCCGCCCGTTCCGGCAGGCCGGATGCGGTCAGCACGGACGCCAGCACAAAACTGGGGAACAGGGCGGGCAGCAGCCCGTGAACGAACAGGGAAAAGCTGTCCCTCGCCGCGGCGAGCACCGATGCGGGGTACAGCAGGCACAGCGCGATGCACAGCATGGCGCAAACGCCGGACAAAACCGCCTCCGCGCGCTTCATGGAATCCTCCCTTCGGTCGGGCGGGATGACATGTCTGCACTTCCTGTGTTATAATATATCGGTTTTCCAAGGAACATGACCGGAACCGCACATTCCGGCATGATGACGCGCATCCGGCGGCTTCGCCGGGCGCAATCCAGAACGAAAGGCGAGGACTCGTGATCAAAAGGGCTCAACTCCCCGCGCTGGCGCTGGCGCTGGCGCTTCTGCTTTCCGGTTGCGGCGCCATTAAAACGCAGACCTATACCTTCGCCATGGGGCCGCGGGGCAGCGATTTTTACGCGATGGGGGAGGGTATCTGCCAGGTTTTGACCGAAGGGGTGCCCGGCGCGCGCTTCAACCCCCTCGAGTCGGGCGGCAGCGCCGCCAACGCAGAGCTTCTTTCGGACGGCTCCGCCCACATCGCCATGATGACGGCGGACGCCGCAAGAAAGGCCGCCGCGGAAAACGCGAAGCTTCGCGCCATCGCGCCGCTTTTTCAGCAGGCGTTGCACATCGTCGCCACGGGCAGTTCCGGCATCCGCTCGCTGGAGGATCTGAAGGCGAAACGGGTGAGCCTCGGGACGGAGGAGTCGGGCACCGCGCGATGGGCAGAGGCGGTGGTGAACGCCGCGGGGCTGGAGCTGCGGGACATCCAGCGGCAGTACCTCGAGCCCGGCGAGGCCTTTGAGCAGATGCAAAACGGCAGGCTGGACGCCTGCTTTGTGCTGGCCGCGCCGGGGAGCGCGGCGATTGCCAGTCTGGCGCAGGAGATGGACATTGCAATCGTCCCGCTGAACGAGGACGCGGTGCGCGAACTGGAAACGGACGGGGCCTTTTCCGAAGGGCTGATCCCCGCAGACTGCTACGAAGGGCAGGGCGAGGCGGTGCGCACCGCCTTTGTGGACGCCCTGGTGGTCACGACGGCGGATCTGCCGGAGTCCGTGGCAAAAGCCATGGCATCGGTGCTTCGGAACAAGGCCGCCGAAACGCTGAAAAAAAGCGGCATCTCGCTGCTGAGCGAGGGCGAGGCGGGCATACCCCTTCACGAAGGGCTGGTGACAGAACAGAGCGATGAGTGAAACCAAAAAGAGGAAAACGCTGGGCCTTGCCCTGGGCGCGGGCAGCGCGAAGGGCTTTGCCCACATCGGCTTTCTGCAGGTGCTGGAGGAGGAGGGCATCCCCGTGGACTACGTCTGCGGCTCCAGCATGGGCGCGGTGGTGGGCGCCGTCTACTGCGCCGGCACCGATTTGAAGATGGCGGGGAAGATGATCCCGCTGCTCAACGAGAAGGAACTGTTTGACATCCGCCTTCCCCGCAAGGGCGGCTTCATCAGGGGCGAGAAGTTCCAGGCGCTGGTCCGGTTGCTCACCAAGGACCTGTCCTTCGAGGAGACGAAAATCCCCTTCTCCTGCGTGGCGGTGGACCTGTACACCGGCAAGCTGGTGGTCATTTCGGAGGGCAAGCTCCACGAGGGCACCCGGGGCAGCTACGCCCTGCCCGGCGTCATCGAGCCGTACCCCTACAAGGGCATGCTGCTGACGGATGGCGGCGTCATCTCCCGCGTGCCCTGCGACGTGGTGCGCCAGATGGGCGCGGACGTGGTCGTCGGGGTGGACGTGGGCTACCGCGGCCACGAGGACGGCAAGTACCCCCTGCGCATGAGCCGGAACTTCGACTACATGTACGCCTGCATGCGCATCATGCAGTGGGAGCTGGCGCGCCTGAAGGAAAGCGCGGCGGACCTCATCGTCGCGCCCTACGTGTGGGATCTGGACTCCAACTCCACGGCGGACGCGGCGGAGATCATCGAGCGCGGGCGCGCCGCGGCAAAGGACGCCCTGCCCAAAATCAGGGAGCTGATTTATGGCGATTGACCGGTACGCGCCCGCCGCGCTGCTCAATATGTGCATGGTGCGAAACGGCACCAGGGTGCTGGTGCTGGACAAGGTGGGCTCCAAGTGGGACGGGCTGACCTTCCCCGGCGGCCACGCCGAACCCGGGGAGAGCCTCGTCGGTTCCGCCATCCGCGAGGTGCGGGAGGAGACGGGGCTCACCGTGGGCAAACTGAAGCTTTGCGGAATCGTCCACTGGTTCAACCGCGAGGACGGCAGCCACTGGCTGGTCTTCCTGTACGAGGCAGGCGAGTTTTCCGGCGAACTGCGATATAGCAGGGAAGGAAAGGTCTTCTGGATGGAGATGGAAGACTTTTTGCGTTCCGAGCTCGCCCCAGGCATGCGGGATTATCTGAAGATCTTTCTGGGAGAGCAGATCGAGGCCTACGGCGAGTACGACTCCAGTTCCACGGGCGTTTTTCGGTTCTACTGACCAAAACGGCGAAAGCCGGAGGACGATTCCTCCGGCTTTTTCGTATGTGCCGTTATGCTTTTCGGAAGACCAGTCTGCCGTCTTCAAGGTCGCCGATGACCTTGTCGCCAATGGCGATGTTCTTTTTCAGGATTTCCTCGGACAAACTGTCCTCCACCTTCTGCTGAATGGCGCGGCGCAAGGGTCGCGCGCCGTACTCGGGGTCAAAGCCCTCCTTTGCGAGGAACTCCAGCGCAGCGTCCGTCATGGTCAGCTCGATGCCGCGCTCGGAAAGGCGCTTTTGCACGGCGTTCATCATCAGCTGCACGATCTTCCTCGTGTCCTCCTCGTTCAGCGGGCTGAAGACGATGATGTCGTCCACGCGGTTGAGAAACTCCGGCCGGAACACCCGCTTGAGCTCGGAGAGCATGTTCTCCTTCACGCGCTCAAAGTCCACGGCGCTGCGGCTGCCGCTGTCGAACCCCACCCGGGCGGACTTGATGGTGCGGGCGCCCACGTTGCTGGTCATGATGAGGATGGTGTTCCGAAAATCCACCGTGCGGCCGTGGGAGTCGGTGAGCCTGCCGTCGTCCAGGATCTGGAGCAGCATGTTGAACACGTCGGGGTGCGCCTTTTCGATTTCGTCAAACAGCACCACGGAATAGGGCTTTCTGCGGATCTTCTCCGTCAGCTGGCCGCCCTCGTCGTACCCCACGTATCCGGGCGGCGAGCCGATGAGCTTCGCCACGGAGTGCGGCTCCATGTACTCGGACATGTCCAGCCGGACCATGGCGTCCTCGCTGCCGAACATCGCCTCGGCGAGGGCTTTACTAAGCTCGGTCTTTCCCACGCCGGTGGGGCCGAGGAAGATGTAGGAGCCGATGGGGCGCCTCGGGTCCTTGAGGCCCGCCCGCGCGCGGCGGATGGCGGCGGAGATGGAGTTCACCGCCTCGTCCTGGCCTACGACCCGCTGGTGCAGAATCTCCTCCAGCTTGAGCAGTCTCTCGCTCTCGTCCTCGGTCATCTGTTCCACGGGGATGTTCGTCCACGCGGACACCACCTGCGCGATGTCCTCCTCGGTGACCACGGCGGTGGCGCTCGTCTTGCTGGCCTCCCACTCGCTGCGCAGCTTCTCGATTTCCGCCTTGATTTTGGGCTCCTCGTCCCGCAGCTGGGCGGCGCGCTCAAACTGCTGGTTCTTGACGGCCTCTTCCTTCTCCTTGACGATGTTGGCGAGCTTCTCCTCCAGGGCTTTGACGTCCGGCGGGGCGACGAAGGAGCGGATGCGCACTCTGGATGCCGCCTCGTCCATCAGGTCCACCGCCTTGTCCGGCAGGAAGCGGTCGGAAATGTAGCGGTCGGAAAGGTTGACCGCCGCCTGGATGGCCTCGTTGGTGATGCGCACCTTGTGGTGCGCTTCATACCGGTCCCGAAGGCCCAGCAGAATCTGGACGGTCTCCTCCTTGGAAGGCTCGCCGATGGTGACGGGCTGGAACCTGCGCTCCAGCGCAGCGTCCTTCTCGATGTACTTCCGGTATTCGTTCAGCGTGGTGGCGCCGATGATCTGCATCTCGCCGCGGGCGAGCATGGGCTTTAGAATGTTCGCCGCGTCGATGGCGCCCTCGGAGGCGCCGGCGCCCACGATGGTGTGCAGCTCGTCGATGAACAATATGACGTTTTTCGCCTTTTTGACCTCGTCCAGCGCGGTCTTGATGCGTTCCTCAAACTCGCCGCGGTACTTCGCGCCGGCGAGCATGCTGGCGAGGTCCACCGCCACGAGGCGCTTGTCTTTCAGCGTTTCGGGGATGTTGCCCTCCACGATGCGCTGGGCAAGCCCTTCGACGACGGCGCTCTTGCCCACGCCGGGGTCGCCCACCAGCACGGGGTTGTTCTTCGTGCGGCGGGAGAGGATCTGCACGATGCGTTCGATCTCCTGCGTCCTGCCGATGACCGGGTCGAGCTCGCCGTCTCTGGCGGAAGCGGTGAAGTCGCGGGAGTACTGGTCCAGCGTCGGGGTGTTGGTGGGGGCCTTGGGGCGATACGAGCCGGGCTGCGCGGCATCGCCGCCGGTAATCTTGGCGATGAGGGCGTTGGGGTCCACGCCGATGTCCCGCAGGATCTGGTCGGCGACGCCTTCCTGCTCCTTCAACAGGGCGAGCAGCAGGTGCTCGGTACCCACGTAGCCCGAGCCCATGGCTTTGGACTCCTGCATGCTGCTGGTGATGATGCGCTTGACCCTGGGGGTGTAGTCGAAAAAGGGCGCGTCCTCGATCACGCCGCCGCGGTTGATGCGGGCGAGTATGGCGTTTTGGTCCACGCCCGCCGCGCGCAGAATGCGGGATGCGGTGCCCTCGCCGTTGCCTTCCAGCACAAGGCCTAAAAGCAGGTGTTCGGTGCCCACGTAGTTGTTGCCGAGCTGACGGGCCGTCTGCTGGGCGATCATCAGGGCGCGCTGGGCGCCTTCGGTGAATCTGCTGTTGGTTTCCATGCGTGTTTCACCTCGTTTTGCAAAACTCTGGTAACGATTTTGTCAGAATACGTTGCAGTCCTTCAGGGCGACGCGCACCATCTTCGCCCGGGCTTCGTCCCGCTGCTCGGAAGTGGTGGCGCCGGAAAGCTTTGCCGCGATGCTGGCGGGCTGGCACAATGTGGTCAGCCTGTTCAGGTCCGCGAAGGTCACGCCCTCGAACAGGCCGAGCGACAGCCCCAGCTTGACGTCCGAAAGCCTTTGCATCATTTCCTCGGTGGACAGCCTTCTGGCATACTTCAATATGCCCAGGCTGCGGTGCAGCCTGTCCAGCAGCTGGCCGTTGTCCCCCTTCAAAAGGGCTTCCCGGGCGGAGCGCTCCTTTTTGATGATGTTGCGCACCACCTCGGAAAGGTTGCCGATGATCTCCTCCTCTGAAATGCCCAGCGTGACCTGGTTGGAGATCTGCACCATGTCGCCATCCGCCCGGGTACCCTCGCCGTAATAGCCGCGCAGGGTGTACCCGAACTTGCCGACGGTCTCGATCAGGCTCTCGATGGAGCCGGTCGCCACCATCGCCGGCAGGTGCAGCATCACAGAGGCCCGCATGCCGGTGCCCACGTTGGTGGGGCAGGCGGTGAGGTACCCCAGCTCCGGGTCGAAGGCGTACCCGTCGGCGGAGAGCATGGCGTCCACCGAGCGGCTCAGATTGTCCGCCTCCTCAAGGCGCAGCCCCGGCAGCAGGCACTGGATGCGCAGATGGTCCTCCTCGCCCACCATGATGGAGATGGTCTCGTCCCTGGAAAGGAGCAGCATGCCGTCGGTGCGGTCGATGAGCTCCTTGCTGGCCAGGTGCCGCTCCACCAGCACCTGCCGCTCCACGGGGGAGAGGGAGGCCATGTCCAGCCGCGTGAACTCCTTGCTGCCCAGCCGGTTGACCACCCGCTCACAGAGCTTTTTGTACTGGGCGCGGGTCATGCCGGCCGGGAAGGGCAGGTCGGTGTAGTTGCGCGCCAGCCGCACGCGGGTGGAAATCGCAATGTCTGAATCGAGCAGGCCAGCCATGGTTCAGCCCTCCTTTTTGCCTCTGGCGAGCGCCTTGAGCCTGTCCCGGATCACAGCGGCGCGCTCATATTCCTCCTTCGCCACGGCATCCGCCAGCTCCGCCCGGAGTTTTTCCTCCAGGGAGTCCTGGTTCAATGCGCCTTCCATGGGCCTGTTGAGCTTGGGCGCCTCATAGCCCACGGGCGAGCGGCCGCTGTGCTTCGTGCGGCTCTGCACCCGGCTGATGATGGGCATGATGTCGCTCTTCAGGTTGCTGTAGCATGCCGGGCAGCCGAGAAGACCGGTGCGCGTGATGTCGTTCAGCGTGGTGCCGCAGGACGGGCAGCGCGCGGCGGCCCTGGGCGGCCGGAAGGTGAACGCGGTGGGGAACACGTCCCCCCAGGAGAAGGTCATAAAGCTGTCCGTCCCCAGCTTCTGGGCGCATTCCTGGCAAAGGTGGCGTTCCTTCTTTTCGCCGTTGATGATGGACACGAAATGGACGGAGGCGTTGTTGCGTTTGCATTCGTCGCAGAGCATGGTATCACCTCGCCTGAAACACAAATCCTGAAACTGGCGTCATTCTTCTTCGTTTTGCTGGCCGTCTTTCGCGGCTGCCTGAATCAGGCCCATCAGCATTTTACGCAGAACGTCCGCCCGGTATCGGTTCCGCTGCGCCGGAGGGATGGCCGGATGGTCGCTCACCGCCGCGAGCAGCAGGGCCGCTTCGCACTCCGTCACCTTGTCTTCCGCCCGCAGCCTTGATATGATGGCCTTCGCGCGGTTTAAGGACAGCGATTCGCCAATCCCGCCGGTGACCAGGTGGCGCAGAAGGTCCCCCTCGGTGAGGACGATCCTGGCGATGGTGATGTGCCCGCCCCCGCCGCGCTTGCTGGTGATGATGTAGCCGTGTTCGGGCGAAAAGCGGGTGGCAAGCACGTAGTTGATCTGGGACGGCGCGCAGCCGAAAGCCTGGGCGAGTTCGTTGCGCTGCAGCTCGACGTTGTTCGCCTCGGCCAGCAGTTCCACGATGAAACGCTCGATGGCGTCACTCACTGCGGACAATCCCATCGCCTCCTGTTTTACTTTGACTATCTTTGACCTTCGATTTCATTATAGCACGGCAGGCCGGTTCTGCAATACCTTTTTCAAAATTTTTTGGCAATAATCAGGGATTATCTTCCATTGGCAACTTCTGGCCAAAAAACAGCCCCACCGATGAGCCCTGTATGATATAATGCAACTTGATACAGGTCCGCCCATGACAGGCGGGCCTGAACAAGAACACAAGGAGGCAGCCATGCGGATACGCAAAGCCGTCATCCCAGCGGCCGGTCTGGGCACGCGCTTTTTGCCGGCTACGAAGGCGCAGGCCAAGGAAATGCTACCCATCGTGGACAAGCCCGCCATCCAGTTCATCGTGGAGGAGGCTGTGGCGTCGGGCATTGACACGATCATCATCATAACCGGGCGCACGAAAAAGTCCATCGAGGACCATTTCGACCGTTCCCTGGAGCTGGAGCAGGAGCTGTACCGCACCGGCCAGACCGAGATGCTGGAAACGGTGCGGTCCATCGCGAACCTGGCGGACATTTACTACATCCGCCAGCAGGAGCCTCTGGGGCTGGGGCACGCGGTGTATTGCGCGAACCACTTCATCGGCAACGAGCCTTTTGCGGTGCTGCTGGGGGACGACATCGTCCACAACCCCCAAAAGCCCGCGCTGCGCCAGCTGATCGAGGTGTATGCCAACACCGGCTCAACGGTGCTGGGCGTGCAGACCGTGCCGGAGGCGCTGGTCAGCCGGTACGGCATCGTGGACCCTGCGGGGCCGTTCACGGGGAACTTCTGCAAAGTGCGGGACCTTGTGGAAAAGCCCTCGCTGGACGTGGCGCCATCCAACATCGCCATTCTGGGGCGCTACATCATTACCCCGGAAATCTTTTCCATTCTGAAGAACACCAAACCCGGCGCGAAGGGCGAGATACAGCTCACCGACGCGCTGCGAACGCTTCTGACCACCCAGAACATCTACGCCTGCCGTTTTGAGGGCGCGCGCTACGACATTGGCGACAAGCTGGGCTACCTTGCCGCCACCGTGGAATACGCTCTGCGCCACGAAACGCTCTCTCCGTCCTTTGCGCGCTACCTCGCCGCCGTCGCGCTGGACCGGAACCTTCCGGTGCACGAGGCGATCTCGGCAGAGCTCAAACGAAGGAAGATGCAGGAGAATCGCCAATGAACACGCTTTTCACCAACGCACGCATTCTGGTCTCCACCGGGGAGGTGATCGCCGGCTGCCTCGGCGTGACGGACAAGCTGATCGCCTTCACCGGCGAAGTCCCGGAGGATTTCAAGGCGCAACGGGTGATTGACTGCGAGGGCGACCTTCTGATGCCCGGCCTGGTCAACGCCCACACGCACCTCGCCATGACGCTGTTCCGCAACGCGGCGGACGACATGGAGCTTTCCAGCTGGCTGCGAGAACGCATCTGGCCGCTGGAGGACCAGCTCACCGGCGAGGACGCCTACTGGGGGACCATGCTGGCGGCGGCGGAGTGCATCCGGGGCGGGTGCACCTGCGTGAACGACATGTACTTCTTCATGGACCGCACCGCCCAGGCCGTGGCGGACGCGGGCATCAGGGCGATGCTCGGCCAGGGCATCGTTACGGGGAATGACGACGGAAAGTCCCGTTTAGCTCTTGCAAAGTCGCTCTTTGAGGAGTTTGACGGCGCCGAGGACGGCCGCATCAAAATCGCCATCACCCCCCACGCCGAGTACACCTGCAACAAGGCCACCCTCGCCGCGGCGGGGGATCTGGCCGACAGACTCGGCGCGCGGCTGCACATCCACCTGAGCGAGACTTTTCAGGAGCACGAGGAGTGCAAGCTGCGCCACGAGCTGACGCCCGCGGCATACCTTGCCTCCCTCGGCATGCTGCACGAAAGGACGCTGCTCGCCCATTGCGTGCACATCGACGAGGACGACGCCGCCCTCATCGGCGAGGCGAAGGCCCACGTGCTGCACTGCCCCCAGAGCAACCTCAAGCTGGGCAGCGGCATAGCCCCCGTGCCCGCCATGCTGGCGCACCGGATCAACGTCTGCCTGGGCACCGACGGCGCCGCCAGCAACAACAATCTGGACATGTTCGAGGAGCTCCGCCTCGCCGCGACGCTGCACAAGGGCGTCACCGGCAACGCCACGGACGTTACCGCAAAACAGGCGCTGTCCATGGCCACCGTCAACGGCGCGTACGCCCTGGGCTTCAACGCCGGCAGGCTGACGGCCGGAGCCCTTGCGGACATCATCCGCATCGCCACCAAGGTCCCCAACATGGTGCCGGCGAACGACCTGCGCTCTGCGGCGGTGTATTCCGCGTCCGCGGCGGATGTGCGCATGACCATGGTCAACGGCCGCATCCTCTACGAGAACGGCGAGTTCTACACCATCGACATCGACCGCGTTTACGCCGAGGTCGGCCGCATCGTCGAGCGTTACGGCCTGTGAACGCAAACAAAACGAAGGACAGCCCATGAAAAAACTGATCGCCATTTTCCTGGCCGCGCTTTTCGCGTTGTCGCTGGCGGCCTGCTCCACAGGGGAAAAGCCGCCGGACGTTTCCGCGGCGACGCCCGCCCCCTGGCCGGATGCGCCGTTTGAGATCATCGCCTCCGGCGGCAAGTCCATCCCGAACAGCAACTGCCTTTCCATCGACTTCGTGCGGGAGGGTGACGCCGTCACCGCCACCATGACCTTCGCCTCCGGCAGCGAGCGGAACGGCACCTCCCAGGCCCTCGCGGAAGACGTTCCGCAGTACCGCGCGTACATGACGGACACGCCCCAGCGCTTCGTGGTGGAGTTTTACGAGCTGAGCTACTGGGACTACGACCGCACGCTGGACCTCGGCTCCGCCCAGGACCTGCTTTTCGGCGTGTTCAGGCAGTTTCAGACCAACGACGACCGCTTCCGCATCATCTTTCAGCTGAAGGAAGGCGCCCAGGCGACGGTGCGCGCTTCCGGCGGGACGCTTTCGGTGCGGTTCACGCCGGAGGACGTGGACCACACCGCCAAGTGGTACGTGACGGCGGACGCGCTGATCGCCTTTGCGGAGGGGACCGCCGAGGGCGTGGGCCTGTTCCCCACGCTGTGCACGGACGGCAGAACCACGCTGATTTCCCAGCCCTTTGACGGGAAGGAGGACGCCCAGGCCTTCGCGGACAGCCTGCCCTACGGGGTGCTTTCCAGCGTGGGAGAAGGGGGCGTCGGCGTGCAGGCGCTTTCGGGCAACAGCCTGCCCAACTGGTCCACCAAGGACGAATCCGCCGTCATCTACGAGACCGCCGCCGTCAGCCTGGACGGCCAGCCCACGGTGCTGCCCGTGGTGATGGAGGACGGCATCTACCTCTGCTCCTCGCCGGACGGGGACACCGCCGTGTTCTCCAGACTGGTGACGGCCGAAGGCCCGGACGGCGAAGTCGAGACCACCGAGGAGCTCTGGGCGATGGACAAGGAGGGCGGCCTTCGCCGGCTGACGGAGGCGGACTTTTCCTCCATCGTCATGGCGGAGTACGCGCCGGACGGCAGAAAGCTCGCCATCCTTGAGCGCGCGGAGGAGATCTGCTACCTGTACGTGCTGAACCTGGACACCGGCAGGCTGACGAACATCAGCGACTACGGCCTGGGCAAGATCACCGCCCGCTTCATCTGGGACCTGCTGGGCTCCGAGATCTACGTGATGAGCGGCAACGACGCCCTGGAGCTGATGAAGTACGATTTCACCATCACCGACGAGTCCCAGCGCGTCACCGCCGTGGAGGACAAGGAGATCGAGGAGGGCAGCATGGCCTTCTACAACGGTGACCTCTACTTCTCCAACCCCGACAAGGACGGCAACGGCAAGATCTACAAAATCAAGCCGGAGGGCGGCATGCGCGCCGAGGTCACCACGGGGGACAGCTTCGCCATTTCGCCGGACGGCAGGTACATGGCCATCCTCGAATCCTTCGAAATCGGCGGGGAAGGGGACGAAACCCAGAACAACACCAGCATCAAGCTCCGCTCCATGCCCACCGGGGAGGAGACCTACCTGGTGAAAAACCGCTATGTGGTCAGCATGGAGTGGGGGCAGAGCGGGCTGCTGTACTACACCGAGGGCACCGACGCCACCGGCGAGGAGGAGTTCGGCTTTGCGCTGTACGCCTACGACCTGAACACGCAGATGACCTCGAAATGCGCGGACATGGTCTCGCCGGACTTTCGCACCACGCCCGACCCGGCGGTGCTGTACATCCCGTATTACTACGCCGACGAAAACACGCATCTTCGCGCCACTTACAGGCTCGAGCTGAGGGGTTAGCATGCTCAGAAGGACCAATCGATTCGTTCCCGTCATGCTCAAGCGCGGGCAGTCCAGAAGAAGCGGCTGGAAGACCGCGTTTTTGGTGCTGCTGGGCGTGGTGGCGGTGACGGTCGCCGCCATCTGGTTGATGGGCAGCCAAAAGCAGCCCTTCTCCACCGTCACGCCCTCCACCACGCCGGCGGAGGCTGTGTCCGCCACGCCGGACGCGGCGGATGCCTTCGCGCCGGAAGCGTCAGTCAGCCCGGAGCAGACCCGTCTGCCGGCCGAAAACGGCGATGTCAGGGGCGGGGAAGAAGAGGCGGAAGCCCTGAACCCCGTGGAAACGCTGCTGTTCGCCTACAGGGAGGCGTACCAGTCCTCCCTGGAGGGGTTTTCCAGGGTGGCGCAGGCGCATTCGCTGCGCTTGCTGAGCTTCAAGCTGGCGCTGGCGCAGGCCAACGGCGCGGTGGAGGACGTGTGCTCCTACTTTCTGGACCTTGAACGGGGCGAAACCCCGGGCGAGTGGGGGAGCGGCAACGCCCGCATCAAGGCCTCCGGCGGCAGTTACACCCTGACTGCATCCTTCAGCACCGGCGCCCGCATCGAGGGCAGAATCAGCTCCACCATGACGAGGCTTTCCTGCACCGTCTACGGCACGGACGGCGAAACGCCGGTCCGGTCTGTCGAGGTGGTGAAGGGCACGGACGGCTACTACGCCCAGGTGTGGGACAGCGAGGGCGTCTACCCCAGCACCCGCTACTGCACCGGCAAGAACGGCCTGCACTGCGCCATCGGCAATGAGCAGGGCGCGTCGGTGTTCGAGGAGGTTCCCATCAGCTGGGCGGCCTTTGCCGAAGGGTATCCCGAATGCGTCCGCTGCACCGAGGGCGGCGCCATCGTGACGCTGTTCGGCGAGGAGATCATCTGCAACCTGGCAAACCAGTGACCGGCAAAAACGAAAAACGGCGCTCTTTCGGAGCGCCGTTTTTGCTTTTTCGGTTCAGCCGACGCCGTTCATCTTCTCGATGGCGCGGATCTGGTCAAACAGGAAGCGGTTCACGGGGGTGGGGACGCCGATTTTCTCCCCGGCCTTGATGACGGAGCCGGCGAGGACCTCCACCTCGGTTTTGCGGCCGGCCTCTACGTCCTGCAGCATGGAGGTCTTGCCCCATTCCACCAGGGAGTCCAGCATGGCGAGCCATTCGGCAACGTCCGCATCGGTGAGTGTCACGCCGGCGCTGGGGGCGACGAGGCGCACCTCCTCCATGGCGGAAAGCATCATGTTCCGCGCCTCGGGGATCTTCTGAAACACGCCGTAGGGCGCGCGCAGCACCGCGGAGCACTGGTTGATGCCCACGTTGCACATCAGCTTCCACCAGACGGCGTGCAGCATGTCCTCCGGCACGATGAGCGGCAGCCCGATGCGCTGACAGAAGGCCATGAGGGCGGAAACCTCCGGGCGGAGGACGCGGTTGTCCGCCGCGCCGGCCTTCCACTGGCCGAAGTTGCCGATGTTCAGCTCGCTGCCCTCCCTGACGACGGCCAGCCCCGCCACGCGGCAATAGAGCACGGCGTTCTGCGGGTATGCCGCCCGCAGCTTCTCCTCGGCGCCCAGGCCGTTCAAAAGCGAAAGGATGACGGTGTTCCTGCCGGCGCAGCCTTGCATGTCCGCAATCACCTGGTCCAGGTGGTGGAACTTGCAGGCCACCAGCAAAAGGTCGGCGTCAAACCTTTCGCCGGGGGCGACGGTGTCGAAGACGACGGTTTCGCCGTTGATGCGCATGCCCCGGGCGATGCGCCCCGCCCGCTCGCCGCCGGCGATGACCTTCAGGTTCAGGCCGGCCTTTCGTATAAGATACGCGTAGGCGCAGCCCACGGCGCCCAGGCCGATGACCGCGATGTTTTCATATGTCATGGCAAACCTCCCGATGGTTCTGTGCAAGTGATTCTAACATTTCGCGGGGCGGTATGGCAACAAAGGCTTCAAATGGCGAAAACCGCGCAGAAATGCGCGGCGGTGGATGGGGGATCCGTCGCGCTTTTCCCGTATGCTTCATTTAATGAATATGACTTTTTTCTGCACAACGTAATTTGCCGCAAACAGCGCCACGTCCACCAGCACCTTGGAAAGGACCTTTCCCAGCCCCAGGGCGGTGAGCCCCTTGACGCCGGCGCTCCCCACGAGCATGACGGCAAGCACCAGCGCAAAGTATTCAAAGGCGCTCTTCGCGCTGGGCGCGCGGTGGAACACCATCTTGGCGTTGAGCAGGTAGTTGAGGATGCTGCTCCCCACCCGCGCCGCGGCGAAGCTGAGGCTCGCGGGCAGCCAGGTGAGAAAGAGGGCATACAGGGCGTAGTCCACGGTGGTGGATAAAATCGAGGAAAGCAGGTACCGCAGCACCCGGGAAAAGACCCGAAGCCCGTCTTTGACCGCCTTGAAGTGGGAGGATCTGTTGTCGTCGATGTAGATGGTGCTGATGGGGATCTCCAGCGCCGGGACGCCCCATTCCGAAAGGCGCAGAAGCACGTTCATCTCGTACTCGTAGCGCTCGCCCGCGGCGGACAGAAACAGGTCGAAAAACGAGGCGGGAAGGCCGCGAAGGCCGCTCTGGGTGTCCGAAATGCTGGAACCCGTGCCGAGGCGGAAGAAAAAGCGGGTCACCGTGTTGCCGAAGCGGGACCGCGCCGGCATGCGGGAAAAGTCCCTTCCGCCGATGATGAGGGTGTTGGGGTGTTCGTCCATGGCGCGGGCGATTTTCTGGATGTCCTCCGGCGCGTGCTGGCCGTCCGCGTCGGCTGTGACGGCGCCCGAGACGCCCGGCTGCGCCTTGAGCCAAACAAGGCCGGTTTTGATGGCGGCGCCCTTGCCGCGGTTCCGGTCATGGCGCAGTACAGCGGCGCCCAGCCGCTCCGCTTCGTCAAAAATCGCGGCGAAGGGCTCGCCGCTTCCGTCGTCCACCACCACGCAGTCAAAATCCCCGCGCAGCTTCTCAAGCAGTTCGACGAGCCTCTGGTCCGGCTTGTAGGCGGGGATCAGCACCCAGTAGTTCGGCATCGGATACCTCGTTTTCTCAAATCGCAACAGGGAAAAGGCGTCAAGAATGCCCTTTTCCGGCATCGGGACGGATGGCGCACCTGTCCCGTCCGCCGCCCAAACGGCCGGCAAAGCCTGATGCGGGACGGGCCGTCTTGGCAAATTATATGCGCAGGCGCATCCGTTTGCAAGCACTTGAAGCGGGTGGGCAAAAGGGGTATAGTAAAGCAAAAGGAGCCGCCAAATGAAAAAATCCGACAGAAAACTATGGCCGTGGTACGCCGTCGCGGGCATGGATTTGCTGATTCTGGGCGCCGCGCTCTGCGCGTTCGCCCTGTTTCACCATGTGCTGCCGCAGGAGGGCGGCAGCGCCATCCGCAAGATCGTCGATCTGGACGCGCCAGGGCCCCAAAGCACAGAAAACCCCATGGAGGAAGGCGAGGCACAGCCCGAATCCGAAGGGGAAGGCGAAGGGCAGGAGGAGGAGGACGCGCCTGCCGCCGCCACCGAAGCGCCCCCCGCACCGGCTGACCCAGGGGACTTCAGTGCCACGTTTCCGGATTACGATACCGGCGAGGGCGCTCTTTTTAGCTATCAGAGCGGGAATGTGCGCATCGCCATCACCGGGCATCAGGAGGATGGCGTCACCTATTACGTGGCGGACGTGTACGTCCGGCACATCAGGCACCTCATCTCCGCCTTTGCAAACGGCAAATACGGCAAGGGCCAGCGCCAGCACACGAAGGACATCGCCGCTGCCTGCGGCGCCGTGTTCGCCGTGAACGGCGACTATTACGGCGCGCGCAGCACGGGCGTCGTCATCCGAAACGGCGAACTTTTCCGGGATTCGGTCAGCGCGGACGTTTGCGTGATTTACGCAGACGGCAGAATGGAAACCTATGAGAAGCGGAGCTTCGACCTGGATGCCGCCGTCGCAAACGGGGCGTATCAGGCGTGGAGCTTTGGACCGCGCCTGCTGGAGGACGGCAAAGCCATGACGGAGTTCGACAGCGCCGTCAAAAAGAAGAACCCCCGCTGCGCCATCGGCTACTACGCCCCCGGCCACTACTGCTTCGTGGTGGTGGACGGCAGGCAGGAGGGGTATTCCGTCGGCATGACGCTGGCGGAGCTTTCCGCCCTGTTCGAGCGTCTGGGCTGCAAAACGGCGTACAACCTCGACGGCGGCGAGACGGCGGTCATGGTGTTCGACGGGCGGATGGTGAACCACCCCGCCGGCGGCGGCAGGAAGTGCAGCGACATTGTGGGCATCGCGGAGGGAGGCGCGTCATGAGAGCGAACAGGATACGCACCGTGCTCAGCCACGCGTGCATCGTCATGGCGCTGATGGTGGCGGTGTTTTTCGTCGCGGACCGCTTCAACCCCGCCATGGAGTTCATGACCAGTGAAATGAGCAAGTGGCTCTTCCTCGCGCTGGCAGTTTTGTCCTTTTCCAACGCCGTGCTGACGGTTTTCGCCCTTCGCCGCGCCGCAAGGCAGCAGGCAAAGCGGCGGGAGGAGGCGCGCGCCGCGCTGAAGAAAACCGGCGCGCTGGACGCCGCCCGCATCCCGCGCGATGGCGCCCCGCAAGCAGAAGAAACGGCGCAGAGCGCGCCCCAGAAAGTGGACAGCCGGAAAGCCGCCGGATGACGCCGGGCGGCTTTTCTTGTGCGGCTGGACGCCTTCGGCAGGCGGCGGAATGATTGGCGCACGCCCCTCATAGAATGTACAAACCACATCCGGGAGGGGACATGTATGGCCACCAGAAGAAGAAGCCGCCGCCGCCCGCGCAGGGGGATCTCCCCCCAGACGGTGCGCATCATCGCCGCCGTCTTCATCGTGGGCGCCTTTGCGTACATCGCGCTGGCGACCACCGTGGGCACATTTTTGGCGGAAAATCTCATCGCGCCGATTTTCCGCGCGCTGTCGGGGGAGGATGCGCCCGCCCCCACGCCCGATTCGCAGGAAGGCGACGCCCCCGCGACGCCGAGCATCGACGGCACAGCCCTGCCGCTGGTCCCGCCCGGAGGATACTCCTCCACCTCCGCCCAGCCCGCGGCGACGGAAAGGACCGCCGGCGAGATACGCCTTGAGTCCAGAACCTACTACGCGCTGCAGCTGGGCGCCTTTTCCAGCGAGCAGAACGCGAAAAAGCTCGCCGCCGAGATTCAGGGCAGGGCCGCCGCGGGCTACATCCGCTTTGAGGACGGGCTGTACCGCGTCTTTGCGGCGGCGTACGAGAGCAGGGAGGACGCCCAGGCCGTCAAGGAGCAGCTGATGGCGCAAAGCAACCTGGATTCAAAGGTCAGCGAGCTCATACTGCCCACGGTGGCGCTGCGGGTGACGGCGGACGAGGCGCAGTTCAACGCGGTGAAGAAGGCCTTTTCCGCCGCGGACGAGACCTGCGCTGCGCTGTTCGACCTCTGCGAAGGGTTCGACAAAAAGGAGCTCTCCGCAGAGCAGGCAAGGGAAAAACTTGAGGAACTGGCGGCAAACTGCGAGGAACCGGCAAAGGCGCTTTCCGGCGACGCGGCGGAGCTTTCGGCGCTGCTTTCCGGCATGGCGAAGGACCTTCGGGACTGCGCGGCGAAGAACGGCGAAAATACTGTGGAATTTTCGGCGGCGTTAAAGTATACTCAAATCAAAGTTGTGTGCGCATTCTCCGATTACCTCAAGAGGATGAAGGAAAACGGGTAAAGGAACCGTCAAGCTGGAGCGAACATGAAACTCAGCCGGATCATTGAGCTGCTGGATGCCGAAGTCTTGTGTGGACATGCCGGCGGCGACGTCGAGATCGCGTCCGCCTTCGGGTCGGACATGATGAGCGACGTCCTCGCCTTCGAAGTGGAAAACACGCTGCTTTTGACGGGGCTTGTCAACCAGCACGTCATCCGCACTGCGGAACTGCTGGACGTGGGGTGCATCCTGTTCGTGCGGGGCAAGGCCGTGCCGCAGGAGATCGTGCAGCAGGCGAAGGACGCCGGCATCTGCCTGCTTCGGACGGACAAGACGCTCTACGTCTCCTGCGGCATCCTGTATAACGCCGGGCTTCCCGGCTGCAGCAGGAGATGAGCCGTGGAACCGGTGCTCAAAGAGACGTGCCGCGTCGCGCGGGGGGACTTTGCCTCCGCGGGGAACGTATCCGCCGGCTTCAAGCGCAAGGTGAAGCAGCTCGGCGTGGACGCGCGGCTTGCGAGGCAGATCTCCATCGCGGCGTACGAATGCGAGCTGAACCTGATCATCCACAGCTTCGGCGGCGAGATGACGCTTCTGGTGTATTCCGACCGCATCGTGCTGACCAGCGAGGACTGCGGCCCGGGCATTCCCGACATTTCCCTCGCCATGCAGGAAGGCTGGTCCACGGCGCCGGAGGACATCCGCGCCATGGGCTTTGGCGCGGGCATGGGCCTGCCCAACATGAAGCGCCAGTCGGACAGGTTCAGCATCTCCTCGTCGCCGGCGGGGACGTCGGTCGTCATGGAGTTCCTTCTGCAAAAACCATCGTAACGGGGGGCGAACATGTGGAAGCATTCCGTCCGGGTGGACCGCCGGCGCTGCGTCGGCTGCACCAACTGCATCAAGCGCTGCCTGACCCAGGCCATCCGCGTGCAGAACGGCAAGGCCCGCATCATGGACGATCTGTGCGTGGACTGCTGCGAATGTCTCATTGCCTGCCCCCACGGCGCGATGGTGACGGCGATGAGCCGCATGGCCCAGCTCACCAGCTTCAAGTTCAACATCGCCGTCCCCAGCCCGGCGCTGTACGCCCAGTTCAAAGGTCTGTGGGACATTGAGTTCGTCGCCGAGGGGCTGAAAAACCTCGGGTTTGACTATGTGTACGAGGAGGCCAAGGCGGCAGAAATCGTCGCCGAGGCCACGCGGGACTACCTTCTGAGCGGCATGGCGGCAACGCCGGTGATTTCCACCTTCTGCCCGGTGGTGGTCCGGCTGGTGCAGCAGGAGTACCCCGCGCTGGTGGACAACCTCCTGCCCATCGAGGCGCCCATGGAAATCGCCGCAAGGTTGGCGAAGCAGGAGTTCTGCGAGATGGAGGGCGTTTCGCCGGAGGAGGTGGGGGTGTTCCACGTCTCCCCCTGCGCCGCCCGCATGACCAGCGCCAAAAAGCCCATCAGCCGGGAAAAATCCTGCGTGGACGGCGTGATCTCCATCCTGGAGATTTACGGCGACCTCGCCCGCTTCATCAGCCGCATGGAGGGCGAAAAGCCCCTCATGCGCGCGCCCAGGGCCGGGGCGTTTGGCGTGGGGACGGGCATGTCCGGCGGCGTCGCCGTGGCGACGGGCACCAGCCGCTACCTCGCGGTGGACGGCATGGCCAACGTCGTCCGGTGCCTTGAGGAGCTGGAAAACGGCAAGCTGAACGACATGCTGTTCCTCGAGCTTTCCGCCTGCGACTGCGGGTGCGTCGGGGGGCCGCTGACCTTCGAGTACTCGTTTCTGGCAAAGAGCAGGCTGCGGCGCATCGCCAACTCCCTGCCGCGGCTGGATTTCGGCTGCGACGAGTACGTCCAGCGGCACAAACGGGAGGACGTCGTCGGCCTGGAGCGCCCGTTTGCCCCCAAGCCCGTCCCGCGCATGGGGGAGGACCTCATCACCGCCGCCCGCAACATGGAAAAGGCGGAGCAGATTTTAAAAGGCCTGCCCGGGCTGGACTGCGGCTCCTGCGGCTCGCCCAGCTGCAGGGCGCTGGCGGAGGACATCGTCAAGGGAACCGCCGTGGAGCTGGACTGCATCTTCAAAATGCGGGACAAGATCCGCTACATGGCGCAGGAAATGATCGCGCTGGCGGATGTGCACCGGCGCGGATGAGGTTTTTGCTGACCATTCGGAGGGCCCATGACCATCAGAGAGATCATCGAAGCCACCAACGCCACCCTCGCCACCCCCGCGCAGGGGCTTTCCGCCACCATCACCCAGTGCTGCGTCTGCGACCTGCTGTCCTGGGTCATGGCGAAGGGCACGGCGCACGCCGCCTGGATTACCGTGCAGACCCATTTGAACATCGTTGCCGTGGCGTCGCTGCTGGACATGCCGGCCATCATCCTGCCGGACGGCATCGCGCCGGAGGAGAACACCGTCGCCAAGGCCGCGGCGGAGGGAGTCGCGCTGATCTGCTCCCCCATGAACGCGTTCGACATCTGCGCGGTGCTCGCCCGCCACGGCATCAAGGGCGTCTGACATGAGGCTCGCGGCGGATCTGCACATCCATACCTGCCTTTCCCCCTGCGGCAGCGAGGACATGACGCCGAACAACATCGTCAACATGGCGCGCCTCAAGGGGCTGGACGCCATTGCGATCTGCGACCACAACGCCGCCGGAAACCTTCCCGCCGTCGCAGCTTTGGCGCAACGGGCGGGGATTCTGTTTTTACCGGGCATCGAGGTGCAAACCAGAGAGGAAGTGCACATCCTCGCCTACCTTCCCACCGTTAAGGCCGCGCAAGAGCTGGGGGAGGAGATTTACCGCCGCCTGCTTCCCATCCGGAACCGGGAGGACCTGTTCGGCCCCCAGATCGTCATGAACGAGCGGGACGAGGAAACCAAAAGGGAAGAGCGGCTGCTGCTGCAGTCCGCGGACCTGTCCGTGGACGAGCTGGTGGATATCGTCAAGGCCCTTCGCGGCGCCGCGGTGCCCGCCCACGTCAACCGCAAAAGCTATTCCATCGTCGGCGCGCTGGGCTTTGTGCCCGAAGGCCTGTTCACCACGCTGGAGGTCAGCCTGAACGCGCCGCATTTGCGCACGCTGCCGCCATCCTGTCACCTGATGTTCAACAGCGACGCCCATGACCTGTGGGAACTCAACGAGCGCTGTTTCATGATCTGGCCCGAGGAGAGGACGGCGGAAGCCCTCATCGACTATATCCGCCGCCCCCGACGGGCGGCCTTTGGAAAGGACACAAAAGAAACACCATCATGAAAGCCAACTACCACACCCATACGACCAGATGTTTTCACGCGTTGGGAACGGACGAGGAATACGTCCTCGCCGCCATCGAAAAAGGATTTGACGAGCTGGGCTTTGCGGACCACAGCCCGTGGAAATACAGAACGAGTTTCGTGGCGGACATGCGCATGCCGCTTTCCGCCTTTGAAGACTACAAGACCAGCATCCTGCAGCTCAAGGAGAAGTACAAGGACAAAATCAGCATCAAGCTCGGGCTCGAATGCGAGTATTTTCCGGCGTATTTTGACTGGCTCAAGGGCTTCGTCGCGGACGAGGGGCTGGATTACGTCATCTTCGCCAACCACTACGCCGTCAGCGACGAGATCAACCCCTATTTCGGCTATCATGCCGATCTGGACCTGTACCTCGACTCCATGCTCGCCGGCATGGATCAGGACCTGTACGCCTGCGTCGCCCATCCGGACCTCATCATGCGGCCCTATGGCAGGTTCGATTCCGCCATCGAAAAGGTGTTCACCCAGATCTGCCGCAGGGCGAAGGAGAACGACCGCATCCTGGAATACAACCTTCTGGGCCTTCGGCGCTGGGGGGACCGCGCGAGAAAGCAGGGCTACCCCAACGATTACTTCTGGCGGATTGCCGCCGCCGAAGGCTGCAAAGCCATCATCGGCACCGACGCCCACGCGCCGGAACAGCTGAAGGACGGCGCCTATCGCAAAACGGCGGTGGAGTTTTTGACCTCGCTGGGCATCGAAATCGTGGAAACCTTCCCCATGCGCTGAAAAAGGCAACCTGCCGGCGGCCCTTGCCGGTGGGTTTCCCGCGCGCGGACGGCGCACGCAGAAGACTGCTTTTTTGCCCGCGGTGTTCAGCTCCCCCGCGTGCAAAGACGGCGCAGGCAGCGGACCGGGCGCGCAAAAGGCCGCGCCCCGTATGCCGGCACGCATGAAGGCGCGGAAAGAGCAACGAAAATGAGCGGAAAGGCGCGCCATTCGCCCGCCAGGCGTGACGAAACGGGAAATTTATGGTATGTTTTTTAGGAAGACGTGGGCATGCCCGGCGACGGGCAAACCCTTTGCGCGGACGCAGGCCGCGCGCGCCGCAAGGCCCCTTCGCATCTCCGCTGGCACTCGTTTTTGCATGGCCGAAGGAGCTGCCGGACACGTCTTGCACACACCGCCGCGTCCAACGCCTTTTGCGGGAAGGGCGTCTCATAAGGCTCTTCAAACCGCGGGCAGGGAAGACGGCGCTTTTCGCCGCAGGTGCGAAAAGAGCGGCCAGGGGGCGCGGACGAAATCAGTCAGGAGGATACCATGAGATCGCGCAGACGCAGGCTGAGGATTGAGGTATGGTACCTGGTCATTCTGGCGGCGGTCATTGTGGCGGCCGTGCTGTTCGCGCTGCTGTTCAGGGGTGAAAAGACGGAGCTGGGCGGCCCGTCCCCCGCCCCGACCCAGACCCCCGAGGCGACGCCCGCGCCCACCGCGGAGGCGGACGTGGGTCTGCTCATCCCGTTCCGGTCGGAAGGCAAGTGGGGATACAAGAGCAACACCGGCGCCGTGGCCATCGAGGCGCAGTTCGCCGCCGCGATGCCCTTCACAGAGGGTTACGCCTTCGCCGCCGCCGAAAAGAACGGCAAGCTGCTCTACGGCATCATCGACAGGACCGGAAACTGGGCGGTGGAACCGCTGTATGCCGACGCGCGGCCCTTCTCCGAAGGCCTGGCCGCGGTGCAGTACAACGACCGGTGGGGTTACGTCAACCCCCAGGGCGCGTTCATCGCCGACCCGGTGTTCTCCAAGGCCGGGGACTTTTCCGGCGGGCTGGCGCTGGTGCAGAAGAACGGCAAGCTGGGTTACATCGACGCCACCGGCAAGTTCAAGATCACCAACCAGTACGACTACGCCACCGACTTTTCCGAAGGGCTCGCCTTCGTGGCAAAGGACGAGAACGGCGACAAGAAGTTCTACCTGATCACCGACGGCGAGGAGGTGGTGGCGGCGGTCACCATCGAGGAGGCCGGGGCTTACGCCAGCGGACTGGCGCCCGTGAAGTTCGATTCCGGCAGGTGGGCGTACCTCAACCGGCGGGGCAAGCAGGCCTTTGACGCCACCTTCCAGTCCGCGCAGGCGTTCTCGGAGGAGCTGGCCGCCGTCAAACAGGACGACAAGTGGGGCTACATCGATACGCTGGGCAACCTCGTGATTCCCGCCCAGTTCGCGGACGCGAAGCCCTTCTCGGAAGGCCTTGCCGCCGCCTGCGGCGAAAACGGCAAGTGGGGTTACATCGATGCGCTGGGCGCCTGGGTCATCCAGCCGCAGTTCGAGTCGGCGGAGAGCTTTTCAGACGGCTACGCCCTGGTCACCAAAGCCCTGGAGCAGGGGTTGACGGACAAGTACGGCAACTACAAGCCCCTTTACGTGCTGGACGCTCCCGCCGCCACCTCCACACCCGAACAGGGAGAGGGGACGAGGACGGGCACCGTGAAGGCCTCCTCCCTCAACGTGCGCAAGGAGCCTTCCACCGAGGCGGAGAAGGTCACCAGCCTGAAGGACGGCACCCGGGTGCAGGTCATCGGCGAAAGCGGCGACTGGTACCAGATCCGCTACGGCGAGTACGTCGGCTACGTCAAGAAGGAGTTCATCGTGCTGGACTAGCGCAAAAAGCGCAAAAGGCGGGCATGCGCCCGCCTTTTTTGGTTGCATTTTAAGGAAAACCGCAGGACTCATAATCCCGAATGCGGGACCATTTTTGCATTTTTGGAAAACCGCAGAACTGTAAAATGCAGTCAGGGAACGCATCCCGCGATGCGCCGTTTTCCCGAAAGTGCCAACAGACGGCGAAGGCGGTCTGGCGCGCGGCAGGCGCAGGCGAGCCCTGTACGTTACGCCAGCGTGAAGGAAACCGCCTCCAGCGGCGCGAGCGAGGGAAAAGTCCAGACTTTGCCTGCTTCACCAGCGCGAAAGGAAGGAGCGCCTCTTGCAGCGCGGCAGACGGGGAGGAGGGAAGCGCAAAACCTGCGCAAAGAAAAACGCATCCCGCAGCGCGACAGGCGCAGATGGTGGCCCGCGCGCAGGGACAACGCCTTCAGCAGCGCGCAAACGCAGGAAGGACAATGCTGCCCGTTTCGCCCGCGTAAAAGATAGGACGACTTCCGTACGAGTCAGACACAGGTGGAGCTAACATAGCCCGTTTCGCCTATGCGAAAGGACAATGCCTATGGTAGCAGACGCAGGACAATACTGCCCGTTTCGCCCGCGGTAAATAAAGAACGTCTTTCCGCAGCGCTGCAGGCTCAGGTAAACGCAAACCAGTGCTTTATCGCCCCGCCAAAGTAAAACGCCTTCCGCCGCGTGGCGGAAGGCGTCCATCAAAGGCAGTTGCGGCTTACAGGCGGGAGGCGATGCGCCCCACGGCGGGCACGAACGCACAGCCCAGCGCAATGCCCGCTGCGGCCTGGCCGAGGTTGGGAAGCACTGCCCCTGCGGCTGCCGCGGCGTTGTACATCACCATTTCGAAGAAGAAGTACCCCAGCACCATGATGAGTTCGCACAGGGTAAAGAGGATGACGTTGCCCAGAAGGCCCTTCGGCAGGAGCGGCCGGAGCGCGCGCATGCGGGCCTTGCGGTACTGGTGCAGGCCGAAGCCCGCCACCAGCCCCATGGCGCCCTTGATGAAGAGCGTGATCAGCGCGTAATGGGCATACCCCGCCAGAAGGTCCGCCAAAGCGGAGCCGATCATTGCGGCCACTGCGGCGAAGGGGCCGAGCAGCGCCGCCGCGGCGAAGATCATGCCGTCCCCCAGATTGACGTACCCGTTGGTGACGGGGACGGGCAGGCGGATCAGCGTCGCGCAGGTGATGAGCGCGGTGAACAGGCCGGCAAAGGCGAGCCGGCGCGCGCTGTTGTGTTCGTAATCTCTCAATGGCATACCTCTGCTTTGCCGTTGCGCCGCAGGCGAACCAAATGGCTGCCTGCGGCGCAAAAGGCGTTTATAAGGCGATCAGAACATCGGGATGGCGGAGCCGTTGAAGCTGTCGTTGATGTACTTTCTGACCTCTTCGCTCCGGAGCGCCTCGATCAGGGCGAGAATGCCCGGGTTGTTCTCGTTGCCCTCCTTCACCACGAGGATGTTGGCGTACCGCTCGGCGGCGATGGATTCCTTGTCCTCCACGGCCAGGGCGTCCTTGATGGAAAGGCCGGCGTCCAGCGCGTAGTTGCCGTTGATGACCGCCATGTCCACATCCGGCAGGGACCTGGGCAGCTGGGCGGCCTCGATCTCCATGATCTTGAGGTTTTTGGGGTTTTCCTCAATGTCCATCACGGTGGCGAGCAGGCCGGCCTCCGGCTTGAGCTTGATAAGCCCCGCAGCCTCGAGCAGGAGCAGTGCGCGCGCTTCGTTCGAGGCGTCGTTGGGCACGGCGATGGTGGCGCCGTCCTTCAGTTCGTCCAAAGACTTGGTCTTTCCGGCGTACAGGCCGTAGGGCTCGTAGTGAATGTCCGCCACGGGCACCAGGTGCGTGCCGTTCTTCTCGTTGAAGTCCTCAAGGTAGGGCTTGTGCTGGAAGTAGTTGGCGTCAAGGTCGCCGCTCTCCAGGGCGAGGTTGGGCTGGACGTAATCGGTGTACTCCACAATCTCAAGGGTGTAGCCCTTTTCGGCGAGATTGTCCACCACTTGTTCCAGAATCTCGGCATGGGGCGAGGGGGAGGCCCCCACTTTGATGACGGTCTTTTCAGCGCCGCCGGAAGAGCCGTTCGAGCATCCGGCGAGGGCAAACACCGCGAGCAGGGCGGCGAGAACCAGGGAGAAAGACTTCTTCATGGATAAACCTCCGTTCAAATTTGAAAACTTATTTGCGTTTGTCAACCGCGCGGGCGATGACGTCGCCCACCAGCTGGAACACCTGCACGACAATGACCAGTACGATCAGCGGCACGTACATATAGTCGATCATGTACCGGTAGTAGCCGTAGTTGATCGCCAGGGCGCCCAGGCCGCCGCCGCCCAGCATGCCCGCCAGGGCGGAATAGCCGAGGATGGTGGTCACCGAAAGGGCAGCGCCGACGATCAGGGAAGGCAACGCCTCGGGCAGCAGCACTTTGGTGATGATCTGCCAGGGCGTGGCGCCCATGGACACCGCCGCCTCCACCACGCCGGGGTTCACTTCGCGGAGCGAGGATTCCACCACGCGGCCGATGAAGGGCGCGGCGCCGATCACCAGCGGCACGATGGTGGCGGTGGATCCCAGCGTCGTGCCGAGCAGCGCGCGGGAGAGGGGCGTCACGGCGATCATCAGGATGAGGAAGGGGATGCTGCGCAGCAGGTTCACCGCCACGTTCAATACCTTGTTCAGCGTGGGGCGGGGCACGAGGCCGCTCTTGTCCGTCACCACCAGCAGCACGCCGAGGGGCAGCCCGAGGACATACGCGATCAGCGATGACACCAGGGTCATATATAATGTTTCAAGCAGTCCGTTGCCGATCTGCAACCAGAAACTAGCCGTCAACATTGTTTCCCACCCCCTCTACTACGACGTCGCTCATTTCGAGATATTCAAGGGCGAGCCTCGCGGCGCGCTCGTCCGCCGGAAGCTGGATGACGAGCTGGCCGTAAGCCTTGCCTTTGATGCGCTCAATGCTGCCATGCAGCACCGAAACCGGCGCGTGGCAGGCGTTGATCATGCCGGATAATATGGGTTCGTAGGCCTTCGTCCCCTCGAACACGAGGCGGACGGTGGGCCCTTCGCCCAGCACGCCGGCGGAGTCGGAGGAATAGAACAGCCTGAGTGCCGCGGCGGTCTGCGGGCGGGTGAACACCTGCTCCACCGTGCCGGTCTCCACCAGCCGGCTGCCGTCAATCACCGCGACCTTGGTGCAGATCTCGCGGATAACGCTCATTTCATGGGTGATGATGACGATGGTCAGCCCCAGGCGGGCGTTGATGTCCTTCAAAAGCTCCAGAATCTGGCGGGTGGTCATCGGGTCGAGGGCGGAGGTCGCCTCGTCGCACAGCAGCACCTTGGGATTGGTGGCAAGCGCGCGGGCGATGGCCACGCGCTGCTTCTGGCCGCCGGAAAGGTGGGCGGGGTAGGCGTTGGCCTTGTCCGGCAGGCCCACGATCTCCAAAAGCTCCATGGCGCGTTTTCTGGCCTCGTCTTTGGGCGTTCCCACCAGTTCCAGCGGGAACATGACGTTCTTCAGCACGGTCTTTTGCATCAGCAGATTGAAGTGCTGAAAGATCATGGTGGCGGTCTTGCGCACTTCGCGAAGCTCTTTGGGAGAAAGCCTGCCCAGATCCTTCCCGTCGATGATCACCGTGCCGGAAGTAGGGGTTTCGAGCATATTCATACAGCGGACAAGGGTGGTCTTTCCGGCGCCGCTCATGCCGATGATGCCGAAAATATCCCCCCGCTCGATGGTGAGGTTCACGTCTGTCAGGGCGTTGAAAGCTTCGCCGTCAGGGCCTGTATACACCTTCGAAAGCCCTCTGATCTCGATGATGGGGCGACTGGCCCCGGCGTTTTCCTGCATGTTCGGGATTCCATTCCTTTTTGGCGGATATATATTGGATACTATACAAGTTTATGCGGGTGTTGTCAATCGATTCCGAACGTCCCGCAAAGGCAGGGAAAACCGTGAAATCCGCGGTTTTCCCGCTGCCTGAAACGGCGCAGGACGCGGTTTTTGCGGCACCGCGCCGATTAACATAATTAATCCAATAGGTTTATAGGAATATTATACTGCCTGATGGCGCAATTGAGAAGGGGTTTTTCGCCATCCTTCAGGTTTTCCGGCATTGCTGCAGGAAGTTTTTTCCGTTCCTGCGGGAACGGTTCCATCAGGTGTTTCGTATTGACGATGAACGCGAAAGAACGAGGGGGAAAACGCGATGAAAAAGGCAGTTCTCTTCGGCCTGTGCGCCGCTCTGCTGCTTTCGTCCGCCTGCGGCAGCCGCCTTCCGCTAAACGCAGACGACAGCGCGCTCACACAGCTGACGGCGCCGGACTATCCCGACGGCGCGGAGGAGCAAGCCGCGGATTACGAAAAACTGCGGTCTGCGCTGACGGGCTTTTCCGCCAGGTCCGCTTCCGCCCTTCTGGGCGGAGGGCGGGAAAACGGGGCGTATTCGCCGGTCTCGCTGTACCTGGCGCTGGCGCTTTCCGCCTCCGGTGCGTCTGGGGAGACGCTTTCGGAACTGTACGCCGCGCTGGGCCTTGCAAACAGCAGCAAGGGCGAGGTGGCGGGCTGGGTGAACGCGCTTTACAGGGACCTGTACGGCGAGGAAGAGTACGGGCACCTGTACCTTTACAACTCGCTGTGGCTGTCCGAAAAGGCGTCCTTCAAGCCGGGTTTTCTGCGCGGCGCGGGGGAGGACTATTTCGCCGAAATCTTCACCTTGGACCCTGAAGCCAGTCTTGCGGGCGACCCCATCTCCGCATGGGTGGCGGAAAAGACCGGCGGGAAGCTGACGCGCGAGCCCGTTAAAGGCGATTTCGTCATGAGCCTCGTGTCCGTCATCGACTTTTACGGCGAGTGGACCAGCCAGTTCAGCAGGAAGAGCAACACCGTGGGGGACTTCACCCTGTCCGACGGTGCGAAGGTGCAGGCGGAGTACATGAACGGCGAGACTTCCGGCACGTTCTACCGCGGAGAGGGCTGGACGATGGCCTTCCGCTCCCTGAAGAACGGCGCGCAGATGGCCTTCGTGCTGCCGGACAGCGGGGTGGACATCAACGACCTGCTGGCGGACGAAAACGCCCTTTCCGCCATGCTCGCCCCCGGCGATGCGGCGGGCGTAAAGGCACTGTACGGCGAAATCGTGTGGTCCGTCCCGAAGTTCGACTTCCAGTCCCAGTGGAGCCTTGCGGACATGCTGAAAAGCCTGGGCATCCGGTCCGCCTTCGGGATGGACGCGGACTTTTCCGAAACGTCCGACACAAAGCCCTTGTTCCTCTCGGACGCGCGGCAGGCCAGCCGCGTGACGGTGGACGAAAACGGCGTTTCGGCGTCGGCGTACACCGAACTGTTCTACACCGGCGCCGCGCAGCCGCAGGACAGGGCGGAAATGGTCCTCAACAGGCCTTTCGCCTTTGTCATATCTTACCATGCCGTGTCCCTGTTTGTGGGCGTCGTCAACAACCCGTCACTCTGACCGGGATTCAGGAGGAAGACAATAAATGAAGCAACGCATCAAGGATCTCGTCTGGCCGGTTCTGTTCTTTCTTCTGCTGGCCGCACTGTTCCTGTTGCCGTCCATCGCAAAGGCGGAAAGCAGGCTCCCCCTCGCAGCCGCGGGGGAATACCACTCGCTGGCGGTGGATGAGGAGGGCAACCTCTTCGCCTGGGGGAGCAACCTCTACGGCCAGCTGGGCACGGCGGAGTACGAGGAGGTTGTGTACCCGAAAAAGACCCTGCCCGGCAAGAAGGTCGTCGCCATCGCTGCGGGCGGGCAGTTTTCCCTGGCGCTGACCGACATGGGCGAGCTTTACGCCTGCGGCGAACTGCCGGTCAAAGCCGTGGAGGGCTCCGAAAGCGTCAACGGCTGGAAGCTGGTGATGTCGAACGTCAAGTCCATGAGCGCCGGCGGCGCGCACGCGCTGGCGCTGACCGGGAAGGGCGATGTCTACGCCTTCGGCAAAAACCAAAACGGCGCCCTGGGCAACGGCACCGCGAAGGACAGCGCGGCGCCCGTCAGGGTGATGACCGGCGCCGTGGCCGTTTCGGCGGGGGGCAACGTGTCCTTCGCCCTGAAGAAGAACGGCGACCTGTACGCCTGGGGCGAAGGCGCCCACGGCGCGCTGGGCACCGGCAAGACGGCGAACGCCCTCAAGCCCGTGCGGGTGATGAAAAAAGTCGCGGCGGTGTCCACCTCCGGAAGGCACACCCTCATCGTCAAGAAGGACGGCACGCTGTACGGCTGCGGAATGAACGACTTCGGCCAGCTGAACAGCGCCGATGCCACCATGGTCAAGACCCCCGCGAAGATCGCGAAGAACATCGCCTCTGCCGCAGCGGGGCGGTACGGCAGCCTTGCCATCTCCAAATCCGGCGTGCTGTACGGCTGCGGCCAGATCGCCATCCCGAAGCTTTATGATGAAGATACGCCGCTGAGCAAACGGTACACGCCCGACGGCATCGACCACGGCTACGACAAGGCGAAGTTCGTCAAACTGGCGTCCGAAGTCAAATCCGCGTCCTTCGGCGGCCATCACGCCCTTTATGTGACCGGTGACGGCAGCGTCCACGCCTTCGGCGGCAACGCCTGGGCGCAGCTGGGCAGGGGGACCTATGAACACGCGGCGGACATCGGCAAGGTCACGCTCGCCGAGAAGGAAGCCGGCCTTGCGGACGTTCCCGAACGCCTGAAGCCCCTGGGCGGGCTCAAGGAGCTCACCGCCGTCGAAAAAGGCTGGGAGGACTTGAGCGGCAAACCCACCGTGTACCGCTTCAAAATGCTGGACGGCACCGTCGGCACCGCCTTCGTGTACGACAGGGAGGAGGACCTGCGGGCGGACATCGCCTCGGAGAAGCTGAGCTTCGCCCACACCGAAGAGCTGATGATCGACCCCGTCACCGGCGATTCCTCCGGCCACGGCGCGGAGTTCATCCTGGCGGACGGCAAGACCTTCGTCACGCTGGACGAATCCATGCCCTCGGCGGTGCGGCGCGTGCGGGCGCTGGCGGCAAGGGAAGGCTGGAGAAACGCCTGGGATGGCCAGCTCGTGATCTGCCAGTAAGCCCGGTGCGCTGAACCGAACAAGAAAATCCCGAAAAGAAGGCTTTTCGGGATTTTTTCTTGCTCCTCACGAGGGCAGACGGGCGGGGCGGATGCGGTCGATGGTCTTTTTCAAGAGCGCGGCAAGCGCGACGCAGATGACGAGGTCGGGCAGAATGGAACTCGCCTGGTACCCCAGGGAATACAGCCAGGGGTTCATGCCCTCGGGGGCGTATTCCGCGAAGAAGATCGCGCCGGACACCCAGTGGCAAACAAGCCGCGCAAGCCCGCCGGCGATGACGCCGAGATAGAGGTTCCTGGGGAAAAACCCCGCTACGGCCAGAAGGCCGAAGGCAAGGACGTAATCCAGCAGGATCTGCGCCGGGTGTACGAACCAGGCGTCCTGAATCATCTGCAGCACGGCGTAGGCCAGCCCCACGAGAGAGCCCTTTTTCGGCCCGTACCAGTAGGCGTACACCAGGATGGGCAGCATGGAGCCGGGGGTGATGGAGCCTCCCTGGGGCATGCGGAAGAGCTTGATGTAGCTCAGCACAAACGCCAGCGACATCGCCAGCGCGCCGTACACCAGCGCGCGGGTGTCAAACGCCGAAGGCGCGGGGGCTTGTTTGCGGCTTCGCAGGGCGTACAGCACCAGCCCCGCGGCGGCCAGCGCCAGGATGCCGAACAGCAGCCACTCCTTCAGGTCCATTTCGGCAAAGCTGGAAAACAGGGAGAATACGGGCATGGCAACCTCCTCCGACCGTGCGGGGAAAAGAAAGACCCGCAGGCTGCAAACCTGCGGGGAAACAACACAGACGATAACCGTTTGCGCCGCTTCCCTACGCTAGTATGAACTAAACAGGTTCCAAGGGTCCGCAGATGCGTTCTCAGCCGGCCAGAGCCGGCTCCCCCAGCGGTCTTTTTTTTCAAGTATAAAACGGGCGCTGCCGCGCTGTCAAGGGCATGCCGGGGAAAGCGCCCCCGCCGGACAGCGGGCAGTCAGGCCTTCCCCATCAGCAGCGTCATCACGGCCTTCTGGGCATGCAGGCGGTTTTCCGCCTGGTCAAAGACGGCGGAATGCGGCCCGTCGATGACCTCGGGCAGCACCTCCTCGCCCCGGTGCGCCGGCAGGCAGTGCTGGAAAATGAAGTCCCTGTCCGCCAGGGCGCAAAGCTTTTCGGTGACGCAGTACTTGCCCGAAAACGCGGCTTTGCGCTTTTCCGTCTCCTCTTCCTGACCCATGGAGGACCACACGTCGGTGTACACGCACTGCGCGCCGAGCACGGCCTCTTCCGGCTCATGGGTGATGACCACCCTGCTGCCGCTGCGCTTCGCGTTTTCCAGAGCGAAGTTTAAATACTTCTTTTCCGGTTCGTAGCCGGCCGGGCAGGCAACGGATATGTCCAACCCCAGTTTGGTACAGATGACCAGCAGCGACGAGCAGACGTTGTTCCCGTCCCCCACGAAGGCGAGCTTGCCGGAAAAGCCGCCGAACCTTTCGTAATAGGTCAGAAGGTCCGCCAGCGCCTGGCAGGGGTGGCACTCGTCCGTCAGCCCGTTGATGACGGGCACGCCGGCGTGCTGCGCGAGGGTTTCCACGTCGCCCTGCCGGAAGGTGCGGATCATGATGCCGTCCACCATCCTGCCCAGCACCTTCGCGGTGTCCTCAATGGGCTCGCCGCGGCCGAGCTGGATGTCCTTCCCCGAAAGGAAGAGGGCCATGCCGCCCAGCTGATACATCCCCGTTTCGAAGGAGACCCGCGTCCGGGTGGAGGGCTTTTCGAAGACCATCGCAAGCGTCTTGCCGAACAGCAGCGGAAGGCGTATGCCGCGCTTCATGTCCGACTTCAGCTTCAGGGCGGTGGAGAGCACCGTCAGGATTTCGTCCTGCGTGTAATCCTGCAGCGTCAAAAGGTGCTTCTGCCCAAACTTCGCCTTGGGAACGTAATGAAACAGGTCCATGGTCACACCTCCGATTGGGGATTCGGGCGCCCGTTTCCCGCCGGGCGGGTAAACAGGCGCGGCGCGGAAAAATATGCAGAGCGCGTTTAACGGCGCATGCGGCGCACCGGCTGGGGCGGCGCGGACGGGCTTTGAGTCCGGATCGGCTTTGTGCCGGGAGCAGTCCGCTTCGCGCGCCATCGCCGATGATAGATAAATATACATCTATTCGCAAAAAAATGCAAGACTTTACAAGTGTTTCACCCCAATTGAATACGGCGCTGTGCTTTTGCGCATAATGGCTGGAGAAACGAGTCGGGAGGTAACCTCACATGAAAAAAGGTGTGCTCATAGGAGGGCTGCTTTGCCTCGCGCTGATCGGCGCCGCGCTGGTGGCGGTGTTCATGCAGCCGGTGGTGGTCCAGGGCGCCGCTGTCACCAGGGGCGACCTCGTGAAGACCGAGAGCCTGTACGGCCAGTTCATACCCCATGAAAGGCACAACATCCTCAGCACGAAGAGCGGCACCGTCGGCAGGGTCGCCATCGCCGAGGGGGACGCCATCAGCGCCGGGGACACGGTCATCACGCTGTCCGCCGACGAGCTTGTGGCGGAGCTGAACGCCGTGGAGACCGCGCTGCGCAACCTGGAAAACAGCAGCCGCACCATCGCGGTGGACAATGACCCCGAGCTGGAAGCGGCGCAGCAGGCACTTTCCGCCGCTTTGAAGAACATGGAGAACGCCCAGGAGCTCGCCCAGACGGTGGGCGTGGAGTACGCGGTGTTCAACGACGCCATCGTAACATACCTTGAGGCCAGCGCCCGGGCGGTGTTCGCCGCCGGCGGCGGCAGCAAAGCGCAAACGGTAAACAGTCCGGTCGACGAAGCGGAACGGCAGCGGCTGCTGGGCTGGAGGGAGGAACTCAACGCCCAGCTTGCCGCTCTGGACGTGATCTCCACCGTGTCCGGCAGCGTGCTGTGGGTCAATGTTGAAACAGGTTCCAAGGTGCAGGAGGGCGACGTGCTCGCCATCGCCGGCAACGCCCGCGGCGGCATGGTCTCCGCCGTGGACACCACCGGCAAAATCCAGGCGGACGACGATGTCACGCTGATTTGCAACGGGCTGAACTGGAAGGGCAAGGTCGTCGAAAAGGACGGCAACGTGCTGTACATCAAGCCCGAGACCGGCTTCATGGCCAACGGGGACGTTTCCGTCGTCGCCACGATGGAGTCGGCGCTGGACGTCTGCCTGCTGCCCGTGGAGTGCCTGGGCGAGGACAGCGGCGGCGAATATGTGCTCATTCTGAACGAAGAGGGCGTTCTGGAGCGTCGGGATGTCACCACCTCGCTGGAGCAGGGCGGCATGGTGGCGGTCACCTCCGGCGTGGGCATCGGCGAGACGGCTGTGTATTACCCGGACAGGTATGCCGCCGGCATGCGCGCCGAGCTGTACGGCTGATGATTAATAGTATATAAAATTATCAAAATATAACAGAAGGGAACGCTTGACGGGCGTTCCCTTTGCCTGTTTAATAGAGGTATGACTGTCAAACAGCCGGCAAAAAACGCAAAAACCACGGCCAGGCTCGCTACCCTGGCCGCCATGCTGCCCAAAGCAAGCGTTGTGGCGGACATCGGCAGCGACCACGGCCTTTTGTGCGCGCACCTTCTGCTGAACGGAAGGTGCGAAAAGGCGATTGCGGTGGACGTCAGCCCCAGCGCGGCGAAAAAGGCGGCGCAGCTCGCCCGTTCGCTCGGCCTTGAGGGAAGGCTCATCCCGCGGATTGGGGACGGCCTTGCCGCTTTGAAACCGGGCGAGGCGGACGCAGCGGTCATCGCCGGCCTCGGCGGCAGGCTGATCGCGTCCATCCTCGCGGCGGCGCCCAATATCGCCCAAAGCATCCCGCTGGTCCTTCAGCCCATGCAGCAGATCGCCGATCTGCGAAGGTTTCTGCGCGAAAACGGCTTTTGTGTGACGGACGAGCGTATGGTCAGGGAAAACGGCAGGATTTTCGAAATGATGGCCGTTCAAAAGGGCGAATACCGGCAGGCGGAGGGGGTGCCGGAAGAGCTTTCCGACGAAATCGGCCCCCTTTTGTGGGAGCGGGGGGACCCTTTGCTCTGGGAAAGCCTGCAGCAAAGCGCAAAAGGGCTGGAACACGCCGCCCAAAAAGCGGCGGCGTCCCCCGAGGCGGCGCGGGCGCTGAAGGCAAAGGCAAAGGCCTACGCCCGCGCGGCGGAACTGCTTATGGCCAGGAGGTAGCGGCATGTATCTTTCGAAAAAGGATTTCCTCGCGGCGATGGAGGCCATCGCCCCTGCGCACCTCGCCGAGGAGTGGGACAATGTGGGCATGCTCATCGACTGCGGGCAGGAGGAATACAGAAAAATCCTGTTCGCGCTGGATTTGACGGAAAGCGTCGCCCGCCAGGCGGTGCGCGCAGGCGCGGATCTGGTGGTCACCCACCATCCGGTTATGCTGTCCGGCATCAAAAGGCTGGACGGCAGCACCGGCGAAAGCCGGGCGATTCTCGCCATGATACGCCACGGCATCTCCCATTTCGCCGCGCACACGAATTTTGACTGTTCCAACTGGGGCACCAACGCTTATCTTGCGAGCCTTCTGGAGCTTATTGACCCCCGGCCCCTAACGGAGGGCGGCATGGGCAGAATCGGCGAACTGAAGCAGCCTGTGACGCTGGCGAAACTCATGGAAAAAGTTGGAAGAATTCTGAATTCCAACACCGTCCGCGCAGCGGGGGACCCGGAAAAGGTCATCCGGAAGCTCGCCATCGTCACAGGGGCGGGCATGTCCTTGGTTCGGGAGGCCGTGGCCGCCGGGGCGGACGCGCTGCTGACCGGGGACGTGAAGTACCACGGCGCGGCGGAGGCCGTGGCGGGCGGCATCGCGATTGTGGACGCCGGGCACTTCCCCACGGAGCGGCCCGCCGTCATCCAGCTAATTCAAGGTTTACAAGCCCATTGTCATGCGTTACAATGTAAGGCGGATATTATGACGGAACTGTGTCTTGCGGAGGAAAACGACGTTTTCTGGTCCGCGGGCAACATCGTGGAATAGAGGTATGCCCATTGAGCAAAATGGAAGCCCTGCTGAAGTATCAGGAAGCCGAACTGCAGTATGACAGGCTGGAGGCCAACCTGAAGAACACCCCTGCCAGCAAGCGCTTCGCCAAGGTCCGCCAGTTTCTGGAGGATCAGAAGCGCGTTCTGCAGCGCATGATGGCCGCCGTGGAAAGCAGGAGAAAAACCATCGACGCCACCGCCGAACGCTTTGACCTTTACGAAAAGCGCTACAAGGACGGCATGGCGAAGTTCGAGTCCGCCAACAAGGAAGACCCGGACGAGCTCGCCAAGTTTTCCCAGTACTTCGAGCAGCTCACGGCGCGCATCGCCCAGGAGCGCAGGGAGTTTGCGCAGCTGGTGCACACTCTGGAAAAGGAAGAGGCCCAGCTGGCGGACATGCGCGTGAAAATCGCCAAGGCGCGCAAGGAGTACGACGAGCTGAAGGCCGCCGTGGAAAAGGAGCGCGCCGACGCGCAGGAAAGCCTCATGGCCGCGAAGGCCGCCGCCGAGGAGCTGGCGAAGAACGTCGACCCGAAGCTTTTGGAGGCGTACCGCCAGGTGCGCCGCAACCACGCGGTGGCGGTGGTGGAAGCGGTGGGCAACAAGTGCTCCGGCTGCAACATGGAGCTTCCCGCGGTGGTGGACAGAAAGCTTCGCGAGCAGGAGCTGGTGGAGTGCGACAACTGCGGCAGGATCCTCTATCTGGCGAACCAGTAAAGCTTTTTTGAAATAGTATCCAACCAGTTGCGATGCGAGGCGGCTGGATGGTCGCGTCCGGAAACGGATGAGGAAAGTCCGAGCACCACAGGGCAGAGTGCCGGGTAATACCCGGTGGAGGCGACTCCAAGGAAAGTGCAACAGAAAGAAACCGCCCCCCGTCTTCGGGGAGCAAGGGTGGAAAGGTGAGGTAAGAGCTCACCGGCGGCTTGGTGACTTGTCCGTCATGTAAACCCCACTTGGTGCAAGATTGAGAGAGGGAGCATTCAATGGCGGCCCGTCAGGCTCCCCTGTAATCGCTTGAGCCGACTGGCAACTTTCGGCCTAGATAGATGACCGTCCTTCGACAGAACTCGGCTTACAGGCCGCGCTCGCATCGATAAAAGCCCGCTTTCTGCGGGCTTTTTTGCGTTCCGCGAAGGCGTGGAAGGAAGAGCGCCTCGCTTTTCAAGCCTTCTTGAAGACGGCGCAGGGCGAAAAGCCGGAGCGCCGCCGCCAGTGCGGCATGCCTAGGGGCTCCCCGCCGGATGAACGGGAAAGCGAAGGACTTGCGCGAGGCCTGCAGGCGCGCGGTACATCCGCCTGCTTGAGGACAAAGCTTTGCGCGCCGCGAGTGGCGGAGGCCGGAAAGACCAACCCAAGAAAACCAAGCTTTTTCGAACTGTGACGCGGGCAGCAACGTTCCTTCATCGTTAAGTCAGGATGACTGCACGGTATTTCGCCGGACTGACGGCACGGTTTACATGCATGGCAACAGGGCGGGGACTGCAGGGCTTAAATAATGAAAAAAGCTCCAGCGCACAGCGTGCGCTGTCCCCGTACGCAAACGCCGACGCGCCATTTCGCATCATGCACATGCGCGCGAGAGGGCGCCGCATGTGTGGACGCTTGCAGGCACCACACGCAGAGCGCGCGAACAGAGCGCTCCCCGCTGCTTGTTGCGCTGCTCTTTTTTCCCTTCACACACAAGGCACGAAAACCGCACAACAGCATTCGTGTTTTCGCATGGGACCGCGCGAAAAAACCGCCGCCCGCCTGCACAGGAAAACCGCATACCGCGCGCGCGGTGTGGTTGTCGTCAAGTTTCACGCAGGTTAATACCGGAATGAATAAATCCGGATGAGGCTGGAGCGGGCAGCCGCAAACAGGCATCGGCCACACGGACCGAAACGGCGGTGAAACAGCGCGGCATGAAACTTCGTGGTTCCCCCCGCAAGCTTGTGCATCCTGGCAGTATAAGATATAGAAGTTTCTGCCCCAAAGGGATCAGACGCACATCCCTAAGGCAGGGCGCTGTCGCGAGGAAACGCGGCACATCAGAGGGCTTGTTCCCCAAAGACGCTCCTCGGCTGGGAGGGGCGCCTGCAAAGCCTCGAAAGAGCAAAAAACGCCGCCCGCTTTGCGCAGGCGGCGCTGGTGTATGCGGTTTCGGGGTTATCCCAGGTCTTCCGTGGTCAGGTAGGGGATGCCGTTCTCGCCGCCGATGCCGTCCGTCATGTAGGACTGCTCGTTCTCGTCGATGAAGATGGCCTCCACGCCCTCCAGGGACTCCACCAGCTCCATGCCCTTCTCAAGGCCCAGCACGAAGCAGGTGGTGGTCAGGGCGTCGCCGTCCACGGACTTGTCGGAGATGATCGTCACCGAGGCGAGGCCGTTTCGCACCGAGTAGCCCGTCTTCGGGTCGAGGATGTGGTGGTAGAAGGTGCCGTCCTCCGCCGTGAAGCACCGCTCGTAGATGCCGGAGGTCACGACGGACTTGTTCTGCAGCTGGACGGCGGAAATGGGCGTGTTGCGCCGCTTGAAGGGGTCCTGCAGGCCGATGGTCCAGTTGCTGCCGCCCTTGCTGCCCATGGCGTACACGTTGCCGCCCAGGTTGATGATGGCGCTGGTCACCCCGCGGGAAGCGAGGTACGCCACGATCTTGTCCGCAATGTAGCCCTTTGCGATGGCGCCCAGGTCGATCTGCGCCTCGTCGTCCAGCAAGGTGACGGTGTTGCCCTCCAGTTTGACGTTGCGGTAGTCCACGTGGGTTACCGCCTCGGCCAGCGCAGCGGCGTCCGGCACCTTCGGGCTGCTGCTCTTGAAGTCCCACAGGCTGGAAGCCAGGCCGATGGTGATGTCAAAGGCGCCGCCGCTCAGTTCGCTGTACCTGAGGGCGGTGGCGATCAGCTCGGCGGTTTCGTTGCTCACCTCGGTGGGCTGGCCGCTGGCGTGGTTGATGCGCCAGACGTCGCTGCCCTCGATGGTCTTGGAAAACATCTGCTCGTACTTGGCGCACACGTCCATCGCGCCGTCGAGGTTTTCGTGGTTAAGGCCGTCGTACAGCGTGATGGTGATGACGGTGTCCAGCATGAAGCCCGTGGAGCTGATCGGATCGCCGCCGGGGTCCTTGGGGCCTGTGGTGCAGCCGGAGGCGAGCACGCAGGCCGCGAGAAGGATGGACGCGACGGCTTTCCTGCAGGATGTGTTTCGCATTAAGTAGCACCTTTTGATCCAAAGAATCGGTTTTTCGGCAACGCAATGCCTTTATATACTTTGTACCACGCGGCAGGAAAAAGCAAGAGAAAAATCGTGGCGCAACTGTGGCAACGGTGAAAACGCGCCTTTCGTTGTGTTTTTTACCCATCGGCGTTATAATACGAAAGTGCGGCGAACAAGCAGCGAAGGAGAACTTTTTTGCGTATCAGGACGGAAAAAATCGCATATTTCGGGCTTCTGACGGCTATGGCTATCGTGCTCGGCTACATCGAGCGGACGATCCCCATACTGGACGGCTCCATACCCGGCGTGAAGCTCGGGCTTTCCAACGTCATCATCCTGTTCGGGATCTACATCATGGGCGGCAAAAGCGCTTTCCTTTTGATGCTGCTGAAAGTGTTTCTGCTGTCTTTGATGTTCACAGGCCTGTTTTCCACCACCATGATGGTCAGCCTGGGGGGAGGGCTTTTGAGCTTTGTGGTCATGATGCTTTTGAGCCGCATCCCGGGCATGACGGTGGTGTCGGTGAGCGTCATGGGCGCGGTGGCGCACAACCTGGGGCAGACGCTGACCTCCTGCGTCATTCTGGGGACGTACCAGCTCCTTTACACCTATTTGCCGGCGATTCTGGTGTCCGCCGTCGTCACCGGCGTGCTGACGGGGCTGGTGGCCCAGCGGGTGATCGTGGCCCTGGAGCGGACCGGGGTTGTCAAACATGTCAAAAAGGACAGGATTCGAGCTTTATAGACACACCAAAAGCGTGCAATTGTGCGTTGCGCAGCTAGTTTTGTCGTGGTATAATGGCAAAACGGACAATACACATTGATATACTGCGGAGGATATTATGGCACAACACGAAAGACTCGAGAACAACGAGATCAGGCTGACGGTCACCGTTCCCGCTGAGACATTCACCGAGGCTCTGACCAAGGCATACATAAAAGAAGGCAAGCGCTACTCCGTTCCCGGCTTCCGCAAGGGAAAGGCTCCCCGCCGCATGATCGAGAAAGCCTACGGCGAGGGAGTTTTCTACGAAGGGGCGTTTGACCAGTGCTACTATCCCGCTTATGCGGCAGCCCTGAAGGAACACAATCTCGAGCCTGTGGACACCCCGAAGATCGACATCGTCCAGATCGGTCACGACAAGGACCTGATCTTCACCGCCACCTTCCCCGTGGCCCCCGAGGTGGAGGTCGCGCCGGAGGTGTACAAGGGTATAGAACTGGAAAAGCGCGAGTATACTGTTACGGACGAACAGGTAAACGCTGCCGTTGCCCGCGAACAGGAGAAAAACGCCCGCTTTGTGGACGTTGACCGTCCTGTCGAGAAGGGCGACCATATTGTTTTGGACTATGCCGGCACCATCGACGGTGTGGCGTTTGACGGCGGCACGGCGGAGGACGCCGAGCTGGAAATCGGCTCCGGCACCTTCATCCCGGGCTTTGAGGACCAGCTCATCGGCCTTTCCGCCGGCGAGGAGAAGGACGTCGTGGTCACGTTCCCGGAAAACTACCACGCCGCCGAGCTTTCCGGCAAGGAAGCCGTGTTCCGCTGCAAGGTCAAGCAGGTGCGCGTCAAGGAGCTGCCCGAGGCGGACGACGAGTTCGCGAAGGACGTCAGCGAGTTTGACACCATCGCCGAATACAGGGAAGACCTCCGCAAAAAGATGCAGGAAGACGCCGAACGCCGCGCGCGCAACGCTCTGGAGAACGACGCCGTGGCCGCCGTGGCGAACAAGGTCGAGGTGGACATTCCCGAGGCCATGGTGGAGCGCCAGATCGACGAGATGATCTACAACCTTTATAACCAGATGGCGCGCCAGGGCTTCAGCCTCGACATGTACACCAAGGCGATGGGCATGGACATGGCGAAGTTCCGCGAGAGCTACAGGGAAGCCGCAAGAGCCCGCGTCAAGGGCGACCTCGTCCTCAGGGCCATCGTCAAGGCGGAGAACATTGAAGTTTCCGACGAAGAAGTCGAAAAGGAAATCGCGGACTACGCGAAGACCATGAATCTGCAGCCCGACCAGATCGACGAGATCGTGAAGGGCGTCAACAAGGAAGAGCTGAAGGCGGATCTGGCCATGCGCAAGGCGGTGGACGTCATCCTCGCCAACGCCGTCATGGTCGACCCGAAACCTGTGGATTTGTCCAAAGAAGAAAGCAAAACAGCCGAGGACACCCGGGACGAGGCCGGCGAATAACCTTCCCTTTGGACCTTTTCCTTGGTATCCCGGCGGGATAGGAGGAGAAACATGAGCGCTTTAATTCCAATCGTAGTGGAGCAGACCAGCCGAGGCGAACGCTCCTATGACATATACTCGAGGCTGCTGAAGGACCGGATCGTCTTCCTCGGCGGCGAGGTGAACGACGATGTGGCGAACCTCGTCGTGGCCCAGATGCTGTTCCTGGAGGCCGAGGACCCGGACAAGGACATTTACCTGTACATCAACAGCCCGGGCGGCTCCGTCTCCGCAGGACTGGCGATTTACGACACGATGCAGTACGTCCGCTGCGAGGTTTCCACCATCTGCGTGGGACTCGCCGCCTCCATGGGCGCGTTTTTGCTCGCCGCCGGCGCGAAGGGCAAGCGCAAGGCCCTTCCCAACGCGGAAGTGATGATCCACCAGCCCTCCGGCGGCGCCCGCGGCCAGGCGACGGACATCCGCATCCAGGCGGAGCAGATCATCCGCATCAAACAGAAGCTGAACGAGATCCTGGCCAACCGCACCGGCCAGCCCCTCAGCAAAATTGAGGCCGACGTCGAGCGCGACTTCTACATGACGGCCGCGCAGGCCAAGGATTACGGCCTGATCGACGAGGTTATTGCCCCAAGGCGCTGAAAAAGGCAGCGCAATCTTCAATAGAGGTGAACAATGCCCAAGAACGATAACGATAAAACCATACGCTGCTCCTTCTGCGGCAAGAAACAGCAGGAAGTCAAGCGGATCGTGGCGGGGCCCGGCGTGTTTATATGCGACGAGTGCGTCGAGCTGTGCATGGAGATCGTCCATGACACCCCCGAGCCCGCCCCCGAACTCAACGTTCAGGAGATCCCCAAGCCCGCGGAAATCGTGCGCGCGCTGGACGATTACGTCGTCGGTCAGAACAGGGCGAAGAAGGCCCTGGCCGTCGCCGTGTACAACCACTACAAGCGCATTTACACGCCGGTGTCCAGCGACGGCGTGGAGCTCACCAAGAGCAACATCCTGATGCTCGGTCCCACCGGCTCGGGCAAGACCCTGCTTGCCCAGACGCTGGCGCGCATCCTCAACGTGCCCTTCGCCGTGGCGGACGCCACCTCCCTCACCGAGGCGGGCTACGTGGGCGAGGATGTGGAGAACATCCTGCTCAAGCTGATCCAGGCTGCGGATTATGACATTGAGCGCGCCCAGAAGGGCATCATCTACATCGACGAGGTGGACAAGATCGCCAGAAAGGGCGACAATCCCTCCATCACCAGGGACGTTTCGGGCGAAGGCGTGCAGCAGGCGCTGCTGAAGATCCTCGAGTCCACCGTCGCATCCGTGCCGCCCCAGGGCGGGCGCAAGCACCCGCACCAGGAGTTTCTGCAGATCGACACGACGAACATCCTGTTCATCTGCGGCGGCGCGTTCAACGGCATCGAGAAGATCATCGAGCGCCGCACCGGCAAGAAGACCATGGGCTTTGGCGCGGACATCAAGACCACCAGGGAGAAGGAAATCGGCGAAATCCTTGCCCAGATCCAGCCCGAGGACCTGCTCAAGTTCGGCCTGATCCCCGAGTTCATCGGCCGTCTGCCCGTGGTGGTGACGCTGGACCAGCTGGACGAGGACGCGCTGGTCAGCATCCTGACCCAGCCCAAGAACGCCCTTGCCAAGCAGTACGCAAAACTGCTGGAGATGGACAACGTAGAGCTGGAGTTCGACGAGGAGGCGCTGCGCGCCGTGGCGAGAAAGGCCATCGAGCGCAAGACCGGCGCCCGCGGCCTGCGCTCCATCCTCGAAGAGGTGATGATGGACGTGATGTTCGAGATCCCCTCCAGGGAGGACGTCGAGAAGTGCATCATCACGAAGGACACCATCGAAAAGAAGGCGCCGCCGCTGCTGGTGTGCGCCAAGAAGCCCAGGCTGAACTCCGGCGACCTCGCCGTGAACGACTGAGAACGCATGATAAAACCCCCGCCGCATGGCGGGGGTTTCTTGCGATTTTTCCGCCCGGATGGCGGAAGCGGTTTGGACGCCATTCACATAAAGGCATGTTCAAAACGCTTTCTCAAAAGCGCTGCAAGGCGGACTGGCGCCTTCTCTGCGCCGCTTTTCGCCATGGTGGACCGAAAACAGCGCAAACTGGACCGACGCACCGGCGTCAGGTTTTTTCCCGGGAAACCAGCAGCGCGGCGCCGATGATGCCGGCGTCCCCGCCGAGCTTCGCGGGCAGCATGCGCATCGGATACTCCCTCGCCATGGGCATGAGCTCGAAAAAGCGGCGCTCCACCCGGTCGAACAGCAGACTCCCGAAGCCGGCCACGCCGCCGCCGTAGACGAGGGTATCGCAGTTGAGCAGCTGGTACAGGTTGTAAAACGCCCGGGCGAGCCCCTCCGCGGCGCGGTCCACCGCCTCAAGCGCCAGCGCATCGCCCGCTCTGGCCGCCTCGGCGATGTGCCTCGCGGTGATGCGCGCCGCGCCGCCGGCTAGTTCCGGCAACACGCTTTTTTCGCCTTCGGCAAGGCGGATTTTTGCGTAGTTCGCCATGCCCGTGCCGGAGCTCATGGCCTCTGCGCAGCTTTTTCTGCCGCACCCGCAGGGGTTTATGCCCGAATCCGTCACAAAAAGGTGCCCGATTTCGCCCGCCGCGCCATAGGAGCCCCGGAAGAGCCGCCCGTTCAGGATCAGCCCGCAGCCCACGCCGGTGCTGACGGTCACGTACGCCATGTTTCCGCTGCCCCTGCCCGCGCCCATGGCGAACTCCGCCAGCGCGGCGGCGTTGGCGTCATTGTCCGCAACGCAGGGCACGCCGAAGCGCGCCTCCGTTGCCTGACGGACGTTTTTTCCCGCCCAGCGGGGAAGGTTTGGCGCCGTGAGCAGCATACCCTTTCTAAAGTGCACGTGCCCGGGAAGGCCGATTCCCACGCCGGACAGCGCCGAACGGGAAACGCCGGCTTCATAAAGCAGAGCGTCCAGCTCTGTGGCGATGGCGTCGAGCATCTCCGAAAAGGGCAGCTCGGGATCGCTTTTCATCGCGCGCTTCGCCACAAGCGCGCAGCTCTCGTCCAACAGGCCCAGGGCGGTCTTGGTGCCGCCCACGTCGATTCCAACGGTGCAAGCCATGGATATCCTCGCAAAAAGGTAATGCAACAAAGCCTTTACATGGTAAAAAGGCGGGTTTATATTGATTGTACCAGATAAGAACGGAGGTCGCCATGAGCAAGATATACATCACAGGTCACAGAAACCCTGATACCGACTCCATCGTCTCCGCAATGGCGTACGCCGCTTTGAAAAACGCTCTGGGGGAAAGGGAAGCCGTCGCCGTCCGGCTGGGAGAGCTCAACAACGAGACCATGACCGTGCTGGAGAAGTTCGGCTTTCAGCCGCCGGAACTCATCACCACCGTCAAGACCCAGCTTTCGGACGTGCAGTTCGACCGGCCGCCCATCATCGGCCCGGGGGTGACCGTCCGCACCGCTTGGGACATCATGCTCACGCACAACGTTCAGATGCTCGCCGTGGCGGATGAGGACTGCAAGCTGGTGGGCGTGCTGAACGTTTCGGATATCGCCGAGCACGACATGCGCTCCGCCCACGACGGCCTCTTTGTGGAGGCCACCGCCTTCAACCTCGCCTCCGCGCTGGAGGGCCTGCTCGTCAGCCAGACCGACGACTGGGAGGTCATCGCCGGCCCCATCCACATCTCCACCGACGACGTGGAGTACATGAACGACGAGCTCTGCGGCGGCGCGGTGCTCATCGCGGGCAACCAGAAGGGCATCGTGGAGGCCGCCATCAAGTCCAACGTGCGCTGTCTCGTGCTCTGCCAGGTGGACGCCGGAACGGACATTTACAACAGCGCCAGCACCCAGTCGGAGATGTGCGTCATCGCCACGCACTACGACCCGTACCGCGCCTCCCGCATGATCAGCCACGCCATCCCGGTCTCCAAGCTGATGCGCACCGAGGACATCGTCAGCTTCCACATCGACGATTTTCTGGACGACGTGCGCAGCACCATGCTGAAAAACCGCGCGCCCAGCTACCCCGTGCTGGACTCCGAGGGAAGGGTGCTGGGCACGGTGTCGCGCTATCATTTGCTGAACCACAACCGCAAGAAGGTCATTCTGGTGGACCACAACGAGATGTCCCAGTCGGTGCCCGGTCTTGAGCAGGCGGAGCTGTTGGAGATCATCGACCACCACCGCATCGCCGACCTTCAGACGAAAAACCCCGTGTACTTCAGGGGCGAGCCGGTGGGCAGCACCACGACGCTGATCGCCTCGCTGTACTTCGAGCACGGCGTTACCCCCAGCCGCAACATGGCGGGCCTCATGGCCGCGGGCATCATCTCGGACACCGTCATGTTCAAGTCCCCCACCTGCACCGAGAAGGACAAGCGCATGGCCTACCGCATGGTGCAGCTCTCGGGCATCGACATCGACAAGCTCGGCGAGGAGATGTTCTCCGCCGCCGTGTCCAACGAGAACCTGACGCCCGAAGCCCTTCTGATGCGCGACTTCAAGGAGCTGAAAATCGGAGACAGAAGGGTGGGCATTGGCCAGGTCACCTGCATGAGCTACGACACGCTGGAGCCTTTGCACGACGAGCTCCTCAAGTGCATGGAAAACGTGCGGAAGTCCCGCAGCTGCGACCTCGTGCTGCTCATGCTCACCCAGATCATCGACGCCGGCACGCTGCTGCTTTACGTCGGGGACGGGGCGGAGGACCTGCTCGCCCGGGCGTTCACCGGCTTCGAACTGCGCGCCGCCGAGCATTATATCGTGCTCCCCGGCGTCATGAGCCGCAAAAAGCAGGTGGTGCCCAACATCTCCGCGGTGCTGGACTAGCCATCCGAAACGGCGTACAGCGCCACCCTGCCGCTTTCGAACACCTTTTCGCAGTGCGCGGAAAACCACTCCTCGTCCACGTCGTAGCTGTAACGCTCGTAGCCGCCGATGAGCACATAGTCGATCCCCCAGGCCGTCAGAAGCTCTTCTGACGGCCTTTCGTACAGTTCCTCCGAAGCGTCGAGCTGCTCTGCATAGTCCAGCCCGTGGTAGTAAAGGTAGGACGGGGAGCCGCAGAGGATGTCCCGACCGGCAAGCGCCGCGACGGCGTTGTTGTGGTTGGGGGCGGTGAGGAACAGGGCGTCCCGTGGCGTGTTTTCGGCGACGTACGCCGAAAGGGCGACCTCGTCGGCGGAAAACAGCTCGTAGTCGGACACCACCTCCCGCACCAGCGTCAGCGCGCCGGAGACGGTGCACACCGCAATCGCCAGCACAGCGGCGGCACAGCGCAGAACGCGGCAGTTTTTCATCCTGTCGAACAGGTCCACCATGTACCCCGCCACCAGGCCGCAGGTCAGCAGGTGCCAGACGAAGAGCAGCTTGTTGTTGTCGTACGGGTTGGGCTGAAAAACGATGACCTCGCACAGCGCCAGTATCGCTAGGCCGCCGGCGTAGAGCTTTCTGCTGTCCCCGTCCGCCCTGAAAAAGGCGGGCAGGATGAGCAGATAGGGCAGGCCGATGTTTTTGATGTAAAACCAGAAGTAATTGTCCCCCTCGTTGGCCCAGTTCCAGCCCAGACGCACGAAGCCCTGCCCGCTGCTCTGCCGGAAGGTGAACAGCAGTAGCTGGGGAAGCGCCAGTATCAGCGTGGCGGTGGCGTACACCGCCCAGGAGCGCAGGGTGCGCCAGTGCACGCCTTTTTTGGCGGCGGAAAAGAGGAGCAGCACCGCGGAAAGAATTCCCAGCGCCAGAAACGAGTGGGTGTGAACGAGGGGCAAACAGCCCGCCAGCAGGCCCAGGGGCAGAAAATACCCCTCCTCGCCCTCGAAGGCGGCGCGGTACAGCAGAAACAGGCAGGCGAACAGCAGCGCCCAGCCGAAAAGCGTCGCCCGCTGGGGGATGAGCATGTCCGCGATGGGGTTCACCCAGCGTATGTTCTTCTCGACGTAGTTTGTCGGCGTTTCGTAAAACGCCGTGAACATCCGGGTGAAGTTTTTCGGGTTCTCGAGGGCGCCTTCCAAAAAGTAAAGGATGCCGAACCCCCCGCCGATGAAGAACAGCACGAATGCCAGGGCGGCTTTTCTGCCGTCCTTTTTCCATTGGCGGAAAAAGATGTACCCCCCGAACAACACCGCGCAAAGCGCGAAGGCGGAGGGCAGCATGTACGCAGTCCGCAAAGGCAGCCCCAGGCAGTACAGCACAGAGGACACCGCCTCGCACAAAAACGGGTATCCCACGGGGGTTTTCGGCAGAATGGAGTAATAGGGCGGAAAAGCCTGCTGGTTGACGATGGAGGTGACAAAGCCCAGATGCATGGCCATGTCCCCGAAGGTGGACTGGCCGGTGTGCAGCGAGCCGTCCGGCGCGGGGAGCAACGTGTGGGTGTAAAGGATGTAGAGGGAAAGAGCCAGAAGGGGAAGCACGCAGAGCAAAGCCCGCAGGTCCGGCCGTTCGCGTTCGGGGAAAGGGTCGCCTTTCGGGCGTTTCCACATCAGCAGAACCGCCATGACCAATGCCGCAGTCGCTGCAAGCAGGATGGAAAGATAGCAAAACCCCAGCGCAAAGGCGAACAGCGCGGGCATCCACATGGCGGCGGCAAGGCCGATCACCAGCCCCAGCCAAAACCGGACGATTGCGGGTTCCTTGAAAAAAGCCAGGCGCGCGAGGGACGCGCCAAGGAGCAGAAAGCAGAAAAAAACGGCCACCGCCAGCATGAACACGCCTCCTTTTCCGTTCAATTTGCATTGTATACCTTAGCGGAGGGATGCACAACACTGCAAAAAGATTTTGCAGAACCGGACTGTTTATGCGGCACAAGGGGAAAACTAGCTCGGGAAAGGGAGGAGATGAGCTTGAAGAAACTCGCGTTGATCCGAAAGGCGCTGATCGCGGCGCTGGTGGTGGCCGTAGGCCTGGCGGGGTTTGCCGTCGGCAGGGTGAGCGCGCCGCAGATCACCCCTGCGCCGCAGGTGGAAAGAACCACGCCCGCGCCGGTGGAGGCCGCCGGCCGACCGGAAGGCGCGCCCGAAACCGCCACGCCCGTGCCCGCCCCTTCCGCCGCGTCCCCCACGCCCGCGGCGACGGAGAAGGCCAGGCCCGCGGCGAACGCCTATGTGCTCAAGCGGGAGGGCAACGGCCTGGTGGTGCTGAAGAACGAAGTGGTGGTGGCGGCGTTTTCCGCGGAATGGTCCCAGCTGCCCGAACAGGTGAAGACCCAGCTGGAGACGGGCATCCTGTTCGAGAGCCTGGACGACATCGAGAGCTATCTCGAGGATTACGAAAGCTGAGGCGTCAGGCGCCGGCTTTATTGGGGGCGGCTTTTTGCGCCCCTTTGGGTTTTTTGGAGCTGACCGCCACGCCGCCGATGATGAGCACCGCGCCGGCGACGCCCATCAGGCTGATGGGCTCGCCCAGAAAAACGGCCGCGGTGACCAGCGTCACGAACGGGTTGATGTAGATGTAGTTGTTCGCCAGCACGATGCCGATGCGGCTCATGGCCATGTTCCAGGTGACGTAGCACACGCCGCTGCCGACGACGCCCAAAAACAGCAGACTGAGCAGGTATTTTCCGGTCAGCATGAAGGAAAGCGGGAACTCGCCGCCCTGTAGCAGCGCCACGGGAAGGGTGGTCAAAAAGCCGTAGAGCATCATCTTGCGCGTCAGGGCGATGGGGTTCATCTTGTTCAAAAGCGGCGTGATGCCCACGGAGTACAGCGCCCAGCAAAGGGCCGCGGAAAGGGAAAGCAGATCCCCCACGGGGTTGAGCTTCAGCACCACGGCGCCGTTGAACACCACCAGCGCCACGCCGAAAAACGCCAGCAGAAAGCCCAAAAAAGTGTTCTTGCCGATCCGCTCGCCAGTGAAAAAGTGGGCCAGCACCGCCGTGAGGATGGGCGCCGAGGCGACGATGATGCTGACGTTGGCCGCCAGCGTGAAGTTCAGCGCGTTGTTCTCCCCAAGGAAGTACAGCGTGCAGCCCAAAAGCCCCAGCGAGAAGATGCGCAGTTCCTCCTTGAGGGTGGTTTTCTCCCACCTGGGGCGTAGCGCCCACAGCACCGCGTAGGCAATCAAAAAGCGCGAGCACATGAGCTGCGCGGGGGTGACGATCTCCAGAAGAATCTTGCTGGCAACGAAGGTGCTGCCCCAGAATACGATGGTTCCCAGGGCGAGCGCATGCCCCAGAACCGTCCGCGAATCGCGCATCTGCATCTTCCTTCTCTATTCTGTAAGATGTGAATCATTATACAGCGCCGCAGTGCCGCCGCGCAATCCGGAAAAGGCGGTTTCGCCGAAAACGCGCGAAAGCAAAAAGGGCAGGCCATCTGACCTGCCCGATTGCTTTTGCCGTCAGCCGTTGTACTTCGGCACGATGCCGATTTCGCGCATCTGGTCGAAAGCGTCGATGATCTGGGGCGCCGCGCGGGTGCCGATGAGGTCCGCGCCTGCCATGATGAAGGCATAGGCGTTCTGGGGGCGCGGGAACTTGACGCCGGCGACCTTCAGCTTGACGGAAGTGCCCTTCAGGGTTTCCTTCATGACGAGGAACTGCTCCATGGAGGGGCCTTCGAACTGGCCGGAGGAGGTCTTGGCGTAATCGATGCCCGCCTCGGCGATGAGCTTGCAGGCGGTGGCGATCTCCTCGTCCGTCAGGAAGTTGACTTCGATGATGACCTTGGTGATGTTGCCCTGGGCGGCTTCCTTGAACACCCGCAGCTCTTCCTTCACATCGTCATAGCGCTTGGAGCGCAGCGCGCCGATGTTCATCACGAGGTCCAGCGCCGTCGCGCCCATGCGCACGGCTTCCTCGGTCTCAAGGCCCTTCATGTAAGCCGTGTTGCCGCCGAAGGGGAAGGCAAGGCCCACGCCGAGATGCACGTCGCTGCCGGCCAGCTCTTCCTTCATCACGGGGAGCCAGTAGTTGGTGGAAGCGTAGAAGGATGCGCAGTTGTACTGTTTCGCCAGGCGGCAGCCCTTGCGGATGTCTTCCTCGGTGCTGTTCTTCGGCAGGACGGAAAAGTCAAACACCTTGCCGAGTTCCCATTTTGTGAGCTTGGAGAGATCTACCATCGCTTTTTCCTCCCTGAATCGAAATGCGTGCAAGAGAAGTGCTCCACGGGTTCTTGCCCGTCACGTTCATGCTAACACTACTTGACGGCAAAGTCAACAAAACGTGCAAATATGTGTGAACATAGATGAACAAGTGGAGCAGACGAACATTGCGTTCGAAGACGTGATGCAGGCGAACAGGAAGGCTGTGCGGTTACAACGGCAAAATGCGAAAAAAACAGCGAAAGCCGCGCGCATTCCGCGGCCTTTTCTTCCGGCATGCTATTGACAAGTGCAGGGAAATGCAGTATCTTATCTATACAAGTATAGCACTAACTGCGCTTGATACCATCCCAACATTCCAACTCAACTGAAAATCCCATATTTCAGGAGGACAAACCATGATCGGATGCACACTGAAGACCTTCGGAGTCCCCGCTGTGCGCGGAGACGAGGCTTATGTCAACCGCGCGATTGACACGCCCATCTCTCTGGAAGACTACAAGGCGCTGAAGGACATCGTCAAGTACATTGGCGTGACCGACGAGTTCAAGAACGTCATCGAAACCTTTAACACCCCCGAGGGCGAAACGCCTGCCGGCTTCCGCCGCGAGTACAGCCTGGCTGCGGACGGCGTTCTGCTCATCGACCTTGTGCGCGACATTTCCTACGACAAGAACGGCAAGCTGCGTCCCACCAAGGTGCTGTTCTCCGCTGACTCCGCCAACCCCTACGAAGTCGGCCCCATCGCGCCGTTGATTGCCAACCTCACCTGCAATCCCGGCATCGTGTATGACCTGTTCATCAACAACCCGAAGGCGAACGTCGGCGGCCTTTACAAGACCCGCGACGAGGTCATGGCCGAGATCGGCCGCATCCTGGGCCCGGGGTGCGACATTTCCGTCGAGCTGAACAACCCCTTCGAGAAGGACTTCAACCTCATCCTTGAGGAGTGCGCGAAGTTCAAGGAGATGTTCTCCAAGTACCGCGTGGTCATCAAGGTTCCGCACACCGGCGCCGTCGATCCAGAGAACGTCCACCAGCTGCTCGAGGGCGACAAGAAGCTCGCCAACGACTACACCGACGTGAAGACCGCTGAAGCCTTCCGCGGCCACAACCTGGCCCTCAAGCTCACCGAGGCCGGCTACCGCATCAACTTCACGCTGATGTTCGAGCCCTACCAGACCCAGCTGGCGCTGCAGGCAAGGCCGTACTTCATCAACACCTTCGTGCGCCACCGCCTGGTGCAGACCACCGCGATGAAGAAGTACGTGGCGGCCTACGAAGCCACCGGCGACAAAAAGCACCTCGAGGCGCTGAAGGCGTACCTCTACTCGGTGGACTACTTCTCCCCGGCGACCATCGACAAGGTCTCCCTGGACGAGGTCTACACTATCGCGAAGGATACCATCCGCTACCGCAGGTTCGAGACCCCCGAGGGCTCCGACGGCCTGGACGGCATGAGGCATAACCTGCGCATGCTGCGCAACTGCAACATGTCCGACACCCGCCTGATCATCTGCTCGATGGAAGGCCCGTACAACTATCCGGACATCGACAAGGTCCTCGCCGAGCCCGAGTTCCAGGATATGCACCACAAGGTGGTCATCACCGCCGAGCCCAACTACCTGGCCCGCTTCACCTCCACCAACCAGGTGACCAGCTATCAGCGCCGCTTCATGAACGCCGCGAAGGGCCAGAAGTAAGAAAAACCCAGCAACGGAAAAGGCCGCCCAACCGGGCGGCCTTTTTTCGCGCAGCGCAGAGAAAAGGCTGGCACTCGCGCCAGCCTTTTACACTATGTTTCCATCCGGAATCCTGTTATGCTGTATGTATCTTTGTATGGATTGGGAGACAGATGGAAGCACTTTTGATCCTTTACGCAGCCGCCATTCCCGCCGTGCCCTTCTGGGGGTTCTGCCACTTCAAAAAGGCCGAAAAGCTGGGCTATGCGGCCGTGTGTCTGGCGTTGACCCTTTCGCAGCTGGCGATCAGCGGCTACGCGGTGTACGTCAAGTTCTTCGCCTGAATCAGCGGGAGGCCTTGTACTCCTCCAGCGCCCTTGCCAGCTGGTCCGGGCAGGAGGTGTTCCCCCTGCAGGGGATGCCCTTGAGCTTTTTGATGACGTCGTCGATCTTCATGCCGACGACCAGCTTGTTGATGGCGGCCACGTTGCCCTTGCAGCCGTCGTGAATGCGGCAGGACGTGATGACGTCGCCGTCAAACTCCAGGTCGATGCGGGTGGAACAGGTGCCTTTGGTCTTGTACGTGAACATTGTCCTTCTCCGTGTGCGTTGATGGTATCACTTTGCCTATTGTAGCGCAAAGGGCGAAGAAATGGCAAGAACCTGCCCGCCCTCTCCCGCATTGCACTGCAAAGGAGCCGCCGCTTTTCGCGCGGCTCTTTTTGCTTGGGGCAATATATGGTACAATAACCCAAAGAGCAGGACAGGGAGGAACAGCCGTGACCGCGAACGAGTACCAAAAACTCGCCATGAGGACGCTGAACCCCGCCCTTTCTGAAAGGGACATGCTGGTCAACGGCGTGATGGGGCTGTGCGGCGAGGCGGGGGAAGCCATCGACATCGTCAAGAAGCACCTCGCCCAGGGGCACGCGCTGGACAGAGAACGCCTTGCGCAGGAGCTGGGGGACATCGCCTGGTATCTGGCGGAAACCGCCACCGCGCTGGGCTACTCGCTGGAGGACATCCTGCGCATGAACCTAGAGAAGCTGCAAAAACGCTATCCGGACGGGTTCGAGGAAGAAAGGTCCGTCCGCCGCGAAGGCGGGCAGGGGGATCATTCACAGGAGCGGGCGAGGGAAGTGTACGAGATCGTCGACGTCGGGGAAGAGCACCTTCCCGCCGTCAAGGCGTTTTTCAAGCGGGAGCTTATGCGGGAAAGCATTCCGGAATGGAGCGCGGACGAGGACGACTATCCCCTCTGCATGCTGCCGGGGGACGTGGGCTCCGCCATCGCGATGCTGGGCGAAGGGGGCCGCATCGTCGCCTACGCCGCCTGGCACGAGCACCTTGAGGAAGTGGCGCACATGCCCTGGCGGTGCGAGGGCAGGCCGGCGTACTTCCACCGCCTGCTGGTGGACGGCGAATACCGGGGAAAGGGCATTGCGAAAAGGATGCTGGAAGAACTGAAGCGGCGGGCAAAAAACGGCGGCTGCGCGTGCTACCGCTTCGTGGTCTATCCGCAGAACGAGCGGGCGGTGGGCGTCTACGAAAGGATGGGGATACGCTGCCTCGGCGCGTTCGAAAGCCCGTGGAAGGAGTACGGGGACGGCGGCGTTGTGCTGCTTTACGAAATGCCCCTCGAATAGGGCCGTACTGCCACACATGCGTTTTAACATGTTTATGCATGAACAGATAACATGTGCTTGAAAAAATTTAAAAATCTTCCTGAAACACACTTGCAAAACGGTCTTCGTTAGGATATACTAATACCAAATCCCGTGTGAGATTGTGAGAGACACAGAATAGGAAGGCATCTTCCTGTTTTATGTCTCTTTTTATATCCCTTCATAACTTCGAAGGACTTTGGGCAGGCCTCCCGGAACTTCAACTCTGACACAACGACTCAAGAAAGGCGGATCAAAGCATGGACAACAAGATTTACTACGAAACCTTTGAGCGCATGGAAGACTTTATGACCCGCGCCTTCATCGCCATCGGTGTCCCGGAGGAGGATGCCAAGATTTGCGCGAACGTTCTGATCGAGTCCGACAAGAGGGGCATCGATTCCCACGGCGTCGGGCGCTTCAAACCCATTTACATCGACCGCATCAACGAAGGCATCCAGAACCCCGTCACCAACTTCGAGATCGTGCGCGAGACCAAGACCACCGCCGTGGTGGACGGGCACGACGGCATGGGCCACGTCATCGGCGTGAAGAGCATGCAGCTCGCCATTGACAAGGCGAAGGAATACGGCATGGGCATGGTGGCGGTGCGCAACTCCACCCACTACGGCATCGCCGGCTATTACGCCATCATGGCCGCGAAAGAGGGCATGATCGGCATCACCGGCACCAACGCCCGCCCGTCCATCGCGCCGACTTTCGGCGTCGAGAACATGCTGGGCACCAACCCCCTCACCATCGGCTTCCCGACGGACGAGGAGTTCCCCTTCATCCTGGACTGCGCCACCTCCATCACCCAGCGCGGCAAGATCGAGCACTACGCCCGCATCAAGAAGGAGATGCCCGTCGGCTGGGTGATTGACAGCGACGGCAACCCCGTCACCGACCCGGAAGTCGCCCTCAAGGGTTTTGGCACCGGCACCTGCGCCTTGGCGCCTTTGGGTGGTATCGGCGAGGATCTTGCGGGCTACAAGGGCTACGGCTACGCCACCGTGGTGGAGGTGCTGTCCGCCGCGCTGCAGAGCGGCTCCTTCCTCAAGGCGCTCAACGGCGTGGACGAGCAGGGCAACAAGCGCCCGTACCATCTCGGCCACTTCTTCATCGCCATCGACATCAACGCCTTCGTGCCGGTGGAGGAGTTCAAAAAGACCGCGGGCGACATTCTGCGCGAGCTGCGCGCCTCCAAGAAGGCCAAGGGGCATGACAGGATCTACACCGCCGGCGAGAAGGAGTACCTTGCGTTCCTCGAGCGCAGCAAGACCGGCATCCCGCTCAACCCGGCGGTGCGCAAGTCGCTGGAGGATGCCCGTGACCAGCTGAAGGTGGACTTCAAATTCGTTTGGGAGGAATAAACAGCATGACGGACGCGCAGAAGAAAGCCCTGGAACTGCACGAGCAGTGGCGCGGCAAGATCACCGTGGAGTACACCTGCCCGGTGGCTACGAAGGAAGATCTGACCATGGCCTACACCCCCGGCGTGGCCGAGCCCTGCAAGCTGATCAGCAAGGACGTCGACCTCAGCTACAAGTACACCCGACGCTGGAACCTCGTCGCCGTGGTGACGGACGGCACCGCCGTACTGGGCCTGGGCGACATCGGCCCCGAGGCCGGCATGCCCGTCATGGAGGGCAAGTGCGTGCTCTTTAAGGCCTTCGGCGGCGTGGACGCCTTCCCGCTGTGCATCCGCAGCAAGGACGTGGACGAGATCGTCAACACCGTCGCGCTGCTTGCCGGAAGCTTCGGCGGCGTCAACCTGGAGGACATCTCCGCGCCCCGCTGCTTTGAAATCGAGCGCAAGCTCAAGGAGCGGTGCGACATCCCCATCTTCCACGACGACCAGCACGGCACCGCCATCGTGGTGGCCGCCGGCGTGTTCAACGCGCTGAAGGTGGTGGGCAAGAAGATCGAGGACGTCCGGGTGGTCATCAACGGCGCCGGCGCCGCCGGCATGGCCATTGCCAACATCATGCTGGCGCTGGGCGTGCGCCATCTGTACTTGTGCGACAAGGACGGCGCGATCTACGAAGGACGCGAGGGCATGAACCCCTTCAAGGAGGAGATCAGCAAGCGCACCAACCCTGAGAAGATCAAGGGAGGCCTGGCCGACCTGATGGCCGGCGCGGACATCTTCATCGGCGTCTCCGCGCCCAACGTGGTCACCAAGGAGATGGTGCAGTCCATGAACAGGGACCCCATCGTCTTCGCGCTGGCCAACCCCATACCCGAAATCCACCCCGACCTGGCCAGGGAGGCGGGCGCGAAGGTGGTGGGCACCGGCAGGAGCGATTTCCCGAACCAGAT